>JABAOH010025162.1_pt2 | contig 24331 bp, 25 predicted proteins | sample 7062181 | NCBI WGS metagenome assembly JABAOH01 (sample SAMN14538630, study PRJNA623070) | marine sediment metagenome | biome: marine biome [ENVO:00000428]; feature: marine pelagic biome [ENVO:01000023]; material: deep marine sediment [ENVO:00002113]; isolation source: pool of 5 deep marine... | reverse complement strand
ACGAGAAGGCGGGGTATACCTTTGCCAAAGGACTGCGCTCCATCCTCCGTCACGACCCGGATATAATTCTCCTGGGAGAGATGAGGGATGAGGAGACCGCGGAGATGGCGTTTCGAGCATCCATGACCGGTCATTTGGTCTTCACCACCCTGCACGCCAATAGCGCGGCTGCCGCTGTGGCGCGCCTTCTGGATATGAATGTGGAGCCTTTTGTGGTATCCACCTCCTTGCTGGCGGTAATAGCTCAGCGACTGGCTCGAAGGATTTGCGTCAAGTGCAAGGAAAGTTATGCCCCGTCTGACGAGGAGCTCAACTGTTATCCGCAGCTTAGAGGCAGGAAAGACATCACTCTCTATCGGGGGAAGGGGTGCGAAAGATGCAAGCATACCGGCTATCGGGGAAGAATAGGAATATTTGAGGTGCTGGAAGCAAACGAAGAGATAAATCAACTGATCCTTAACAAAGTCCTTTCCTCCGAGCTGGAAAAGGCCGCCAACATGAAGAGCATGTTAGATGACGGAATAGAGAAGGTATTGAAAGGGATAACCACTTTGGACGAAATTCGAAGGGTCATCGGATAATGCCCCAGTACAGCTATCAGGCAGTAGACAGCAAGAACAAACGGGTAAGGGGTGTTCTTCCCGCCTCAGGTCTGGAGGATGCAGAAGCTCAACTGCGGGAGATGGGCCTCTACCCCATCTCGGTGCAGACCAAGGCCGTGCGCCAGAGTCGTGGCTTCGGGTCCCGAAGGATCAACACAAAAGACGTCCTCTCCTTCACCATTCAGCTCCATCTGATGTTTACTGCAGGGCTGCCTCTTTTAAAAGCTCTGGAGAACATTGCTGAACAGGAGAAAAACCCCGCATTCCAGGAAGTGATCACAGACGTGTGTAAGAAGATAGAAACCACAGGTAGTTTCTCTGAAGCCATTGCCGCTCACCCCAAGGTATTTCCTCCCTTTTATCTGGGGGCAATAAGAGCGGGCGAATCCGGAGGTACTCTTCCCGAGATCCTGGAAGAGCTGGCCGGCTCTCTGGAAAAGCAGGATGAACTGCAGGCGGAACTCAAACAGGCTTTGATGTATCCTGTCATGATCATGTGCGTGATGTCGGCGGTCACGGGCTTTTATGCCTTTTATCTAATGCCCAAGATGATGCAATTGGTCGAGGAACTGGGGGCCCCCATTCCCTTTTATACCAGAGCCATACAGTTTATCATCAACAGCATTATGGGCCTGTGGTTGCCCATTATAGTTCTCTTCATCCTGGGGATCGTCGGCTTCCTCGCGTACCGAAAGACCGAAGGTGGAGCTTACACCTTAAGCTACCTGAAGATGAAGTTTCCTCTCTTTGGGTTGGTTATTCAGAAGAGCGTTCTGTGTACCTTCTCCCATTATCTGTCACTTCTGCTCCGCTCCGGCTTTGGGCTGCTTCCCTCTCTGGATCTGGTCAAGGGAACCATCGGAAATAAGAGTATTGTGAGATCTATAGAGATCATTGAAGAAAGGATTAAACGAGGTGAGTCCTTTGCTGACTCCATGAAGGGTCTGCCATTCCCCGGCTTCATGATCACCATGATTGCACTGGGGGAACAGACCGGCAAGGTGGCAGAACAGCTGGCCATGATTAACGCATACTTCGAGAAAGACGTGCAGAGAACCACCAAGAAGGTGCTAACGGTGATGGAACCCCTGATCCTGGTCACATTCGGCGGAATTTCGGCTGTAATACTCCTCTCCACATTCTTCCCACTTTATAATGCCATGGGGCAGGTGAAATAAGGATCCCTTTTAGGTTTACCTGCCCGCCGAACCTTAGAGGTCTTATCTGCCCTGATTAAGATTCGCACAAAACTCGCGATGAAATGTTTCTCGCTTTTGGACGGATTAGATTAAGCAGAGACAGGTAGTCGCGGTGGCGGAGGGGGCTGCAGTCTTAGACTTCGGTTCGGGGTTGAACCTTCTCCGGATCGGCTATATCTCCCAGCTGACGTGGCACGTCAGGACTCTCTTTTGCCTCTCCGTTTATGAGATAATGTCTTAAACACCTTACCATCAGAAAGACAGAGAAGCCCACAGCCGCACCCGCCAAGAAAGCTCCAAAGGTAAACTTCCCCAGCCACACCAGCCAGACGATTAGTGTAAGCGTCAAGCAAACTGCAACAACTCTCAGCACGCGGGCAAAGACCAGACGGATAAAAGCGCTAAATCCTAAATGTCCTTTTACCAATCCTTCCAGTATCTCTTGTCTCACGGTCTTCCTCTCGTTTCAGCGGACACATATTCGCAAAGATCGAAGATCATGTAGGCGGCATAGAAAAACATGACTACGATGTATGAGTGAATGGAAAATATTTTGGCCACTCCGCTTTCCGGACCGACAGAGAATCTAATCCCCAGGAGGAGCAGACTTAAACCCGCCCAGGAGACCAGCATCACCAGAGTGTTCAGCACGAAAATCAAGAGCAATTTTTTTATCGTGTCCATGTCGATCTATTTGGTTCAGAGGCCTTGCGGCGATTCCAAAAGACTTACTCTTAATCTTTCTTCCTTGCTCAAAGATACGCCCTGTAAACAGAACAGTTACACAGAAAAAAGATAGAAAAGAAACACAGCGACCCAGCCTAGCCGGAGGTCGAGTTCCTGATACTGCCGGGAATCGCGGTTAATCTTTCTTGCCACCAGAGCAATTGTGTCTCTGCTTACAGTATCGGCCTGCGATAACGCGTTGGCAAGCCAAATCGCAAGTTTTTTGGTAAACTAGCAAAGTTAACCGTGGAGGGGAAATAAGAATGCAAATAGGTATGCTATCCAGAAGGATGCTGAAACGTTTATTTAGTGGGCCCAGCAGGACTCGAACCTGCGACCCACTGATTATGAGTCAGTTGCTCTAACCAACTGAGCTATGGGCCCTGCATGAGAACCAATTATATATTACGTCACAAACTTCTTCAAGTCAACATTTTTTTCTGTAAGGTATTTCGGAGGAGAACCACCACTTCCTTGCTTGCCCTTCAGTTTTGTTGTAGAAAAATTTTTTCGGATTTACATCCTTTTGTTATCAACGCAAACAGATTTTAGTTGACAAATCCTGAGTTGAAATTCATATTGAAAAATATGAAGAAGCGGAAAACAAAACCTACCTTAGACAAAGTCGAGGAGAGCGTCCAAACCCTCAGACTGAGTGGCTCGAGGAATCTCAAGTCCATCTTCAGAGAACTTTCCAGTCTCAAAGAGAGTTTTCTTAACCTCAGTTCCGCAAGTCCTGTCGACAAATCGAAAGAGGTAATTGAGGCAGCCTCATCATCTCTGGACAACATTGAGAGGAAAGCTTCCACCCTGGAGAACTCTCTTAGCGACAACATCCAGAGGCTCAACTCCGAATATGAGCGACGTAAATCCGAGTCCAAGGAGTTGGAAGACGAAAGAAGAACCTTCAAAACCTTGTATGAGCTTTCCGACATCATCTATTCTGAAAGGGATGTGAATGCGCTGTTGGAAGAGGTGGTGGATTCGATAATAGAGATTACCTCCTGTGAGCGCTGCTTCCTGAAAATATTTGATGAGGGCAAAAACGTAAAGCTTTCTATTGCCAAGGACACCGACAAAAAGGAAATCGACGAAGACAGCGAGAACATAAACGAGAAGATAACCGAAGCGGCAGCGGAGAGTGGCAATGGAATATGTATTACTCAACTCTTAGCTTCAGAAGTCGATGAAGAAAAAGAAGGTGGTCCTTTTGAGACGATCTCCATATTGTGCGTCCCCTTGAAGTCGAAGGACAAGGTTCTGGGCATCATCTACCTGGATGACGCCAAGACCGACTCTTACTTCACCCCGGACGATGCTCTGCTTTTGACGTCGTTGGGTGAGAGAGTGGGAGTAGCTTTGGAGAATAATTTCCTTTTCACCGAACTCAAAGAATCTCAGGAGAAGCTTCTGCAGGACCTGCGGGGAAGATTCAACTTCGATGAGATTTTGGGAAACAGCCCTCAGATGGTAGAGGTCTTAAAAACTGTAGCGGACGTGGCGGATACCGATGCTACTGTCTTGATTGAAGGCGAATCTGGAACCGGCAAAGAGCTTTTGGCCCGGGCAATCCACTTCAACAGCGGTCGTTCCAAAAAGCCGTTTGTTCCCATCAACTGTGCTGCCATCCCCGAGACCCTTCTGGAAAGCGAGCTTTTCGGATACGAAAAAGGCGCCTTCACCGGAGCGGAGCAGAGAAAGCAGGGGAAGTTTGAGAAAGCAAACGGTGGAACCATCTTCTTGGATGAGATCGGCGAGATGAGCCCGCTTTTGCAGGTGAAGATCTTGAGATTTCTCCAGTCGCGCCAGTTCGAGCCGTTAGGTTCTAACAGAATAAAAAAGTCCGATGTCCGCATCATCGCCGCCACCAACAAAGACCTTCTCTCACAGGTCAAGGAAAATGAATTCAGAGAGGATTTGTTTTATCGAATAAACGTGATCAACATAAAGCTTCCACCTTTGAGGGAAAGAAAGTTGGACATCGCACCCTTGGCAGAGTCTTTCGCCATCAAGTTCGGGAAGAAGAACGGAAAGAAGATCAAGGGGGTTGATCCCGAAGCTTTGAATGTCCTGAGTCGTTATAGTTTTCCCGGCAATATAAGGGAGCTGGAGAATATTATCGAAAGATCCGTGATCTTAGCACAGAACGACTGGATCACCAGAGAGGATCTTCCCAAAACCCTGTTCGAGGAGAATGATTTCGACTACAAGATCAAAATCCCTCAGAATTACGGTGAGCTGAAGGCTCTAAAAAAGAAAGCCATCGAGGAGATAGAGAAATCTTTCTTGAATCACATACTGACAATGAGCAACAACGTTGTCTCCAAAGCTGCAGAAGAAGCCAGAATGCACCGGGTGGAGCTGCACCGATTGATCAACAAATACAAAGAAGATTTCAAAGAATCGAGAAAAGCTAAATCCGAAGTTTCCCACCAGTAAACCATCTAATTCCTGTTCTGTCGGATCTCGCCCGCTCTGGCGGGCGTGACCCAACAGCCGATTAATTCCGAGTCAGGTCACTCTTGCGGCAAGACATAAGCAAGACCTGAAACAACCTCCGTATCGTCATCGCGGGAAGTCCCGTCAGAGGCGGGACGAGGGGGCGATCTGTGTCCAAATGAACGATAGGCTGTCAAGGGATTGCCACGCTCGCTGCGGGCTGGTCTTACGCGTTTTTTCGAGTCTTGTCCTACGCGTGTGATCTAACATAGTGGTCCATCACTATTCCCAGAAAATACTCTGCCCCGTGCAACCGAGCTTTGCTCTTCTCCGTTACTTAACTTAGAGACATCCAACCTCTAAAAGGAGGAATAATGAAACAGGAATTCAAGGAAAATCTGTTGAGTCCGCTGCCAGTGGTTTTGGTTGGAGCGATGGTGAACGGCCGTCCAAACTACCTTGTGATCGGATACATCTGTCCTTTTAACTTCGGAAAACATATTTTCTTCAGCTTGTACAAGAAGCGGTATACAAGTCTTGGAATTCATGAGAGCAAGACCTTCAGCGTAAACATCCCTTCGGTGGATCTGTTGGCTGAAACGAACATCTGTGGAAGCAAGTCCGGTCGAGATGTCGACAAGGCAAAGCTCTTCGACAACTTTCACGGCGAGCTGAAAACCGCACCGATGATTCGCCAATGTCCGATAAACATCGAGTGTGAAGTTGCCCAGATCGTCGACTATGATCCCAACGAAGGGATAATTGGCAGAGTAGTCAAATCATATGCAAACCCGGAATGCTTCACAGATGGCAAGCTGGACTGGAGGAAAGTTCATCCCATTATCTGGGCTACCGGCGGTGATTTCAACTACTACCGACTTGGGGAACGGATCAGCTAGGAGGAGTCGGAGCGTAGGTCTTGAGTTCTGTCGGGTCACACTCACCGCAAGGCCCGACACAAACTTCAAATGGTCATCGCGAGGAGCCCCGGCAGAGGCGGGGCTACCCAGCGATCTGCTTCTAAGTAAGCGATTGCTTGGCGAGAGATTGCCGCGCTCCCTGCGGTCGCTCGCAATGACTGCCTTGCGCATTGGCTTCTCCTCAACTTTTTTCTTGCATTTACCCGTCAAGGTTCGATATTAGTATTGGGCCGCTGGGCGGCCTGTCGACCGTCCACTGTCCACCACTAAGGCATCGCGATGGTGGTTGGAGTCGGCGCTGAGTGGTGTTAGCTGCGGACAGTCGACGGTGGACGCATTCTGCGGAGGGTTAGTCCTAACTGGTAAGGCAGTGGACTTGAAATCCACCGGCCGCAAGGCCTTGCGGGTTCGAATCCTGCACCCTCCGCCATTTCTTATCCGGATCAAGCTGCTGTTTCGAAAAGCAAGACCACATTAAGCTCAAACTTTGAATGCCCAAACAAAAGGAGACACAGGTGCAAGTTTTAGTGATGTACTATTCGAGAACCGGAAATACGAAAAAGCTAGCTGAGGAGATAGCCAAGGGCGTGCGGCAGGTTGAAGGTGTTGATTGTCTGGTGAAGTCGGTCTCCGAAGTGACAGAAGACGATTTCGTCAAATCCGATGGAATAATAGCCGGCTCGCCCGTGTATTTCGGAACCATGGCCCATCCCATGAAAGAGGTTCTGGACAAGTTTGTTGGCATACGCGGCGAGATGGAAGACAAAGTGGGTGCGGCCTTTGCAACCTCCGCAGATCCGTCCGGCGGAAAGGAAACCACCATCTTTTCCATCTTTCAGGCCATGCTGATTTACGGTATGGTCATCGTGGGAGACCCTTTGAATGCCACCGGTCACTATGGCGTTTCATGTGTCGGTGCACCTGACAGGCAGACTGCCTCCAATGCCGCAAAGCTAGGAAAGAGGGTGGCGACATTGGTCAAGAAATTGAGGAGTTAGGCAGCGACGAATGAGAAAGGTTGCGTCTATCCCTGAAGGTTACCTTCCGTGAAAACGAAAGGGGAGGACTGGTTGTCGTCCCCTGCGGACCCACATCATCTCATTATGGTCGAGGCAGGATTACCCTAAGCGGCGCCTGTTTTGTAAAGATTCTGGATGTATGCGATGTCGATCTTCTGGAACAAGCGAATGGGCGGAAAGGGTGAATACAGCACGTCGATGTTATTCTGCTGATGTCGGAATACCCGGCGAAGATCGGCAATGGAGCAATCGTCGATACTTTTGCCCAGATCGATCATCAACAACAATGGGATTCCCGCCTTGGGCATGCCGTCGAAATAGACCTCTCCCGCAGGCTGGGAGGGTGCGTAGATTACGAAGTCCGACTTCACCGGCTCCTTTTTGATGGATCCCTCCGACCTGGTCTCCACATCGTAATAGCAGCGCTGACACAAGACGTCACGCAGGTTGCCGATCCGCTCAGTGGGCTCATCCTGGAAGATCAAACAGAGCTTTTTTACGCGCACCGTGTTGCGGTAAGTGTCCCGGAAGGTCAAAGGATGAGCACGGCATTCCTCTCGTATTGCGGTTTTCTGCTTCTCGCAGACTTCCTCCAGCCCTCGGTTGAACAGGCTGGTTCTCTCACATAAATCCTTACACTCAGCTTCCTTTAATGCAGCCACCATTTGTGAGAGCTTTTGCCGCTCGTCAGGAGGCAGGGCTTCCATCTCCGAGAGGACATTCAGCATTCTTGATAAGCAGTCCAAGTGAGAGTCAAACTCTTCTTTGACCTTCGCAGGCATTTCCGGCAAAGCGCCCTCTCCGGTGACACCCTGAACACTTGCAAAAATCGTAGGCAGCGGACGAAGCAGCTGAAATGGCACCACCGACGCCCTCAAGGTGAACATAATTGGCTGAAACATCTTTGCCTCCTGGTTTTAACATCCTGGCAGACCAGAACCGAAACGAAGTCAGGTTCCGCTCGGGTCTCGCCAGGTGTATAAAGGAAAGTTCCCTTATGGAAGAGAACTCGACTTTTAGCGACCTTGCTTCTTTTCTCCAATTATAAAATATCGGTTGACAACCATGAAGAAAAGTATTATTTTGAAACGAGATAGTATATATGTTCATATATCGTCCCGGTCGTTCATATATAGCGTTTGTATCTTAGAGGGTACGACTGATACCCGGGTAGGTGCAAATCTTTACGTTGATGGAGGCAATATGGAACTACAGGCTTTACGGGGCTTTTACTGGGCTGGCGCCCACGGTAGTTTTTCAAAAGCAGGCAAGATATTGAACGTAGGGCAGTCGGCGGTGAGTCATCAGGTCAAGGCTCTGGAGGAGGAGCTCAGAGTGAAGCTTTACGAAAGGGCGGGTCGCGGCATCCACCTGACCGCGGCGGGCAAAGTCCTTATGGCTTATGCGGATATCATCCTGCAGACCCTGGATAACATAGAAACCCACTTCGCAGAGCTGGCTGGTTCTCCCGAGGGCACAGTCACCATGGCTGCCTATCGCGGAATAATGCAATACAAGCTGCCTCAGATCGTGCAGAGTTTCAAGAAGAAGAATCCGGAGATTAGATTGGTGATCTTGAATAAGCCGTTGGACACGGAGATTTTGGATATCGTCTCTGGCGGCGATGCGGATTTTGGCATCACTTCCTCTTGGAATGATTTCATGGACCTTTCCTTTTATGAAGTGTGGTCTTACGACATGTTTCTCTGCGTTCCCGCCAATCATCACTTGGCTGGTCGGCGGACAGTAGGCTTAAAGGAGATAACTCGAGAGCCCTTGATATTGTATGAGCCAGAGAACTCCATCCGCAGAAGGACGGAGGAGATTTTTAGAAAGAATAACCTCGCTTATAGTTTCGTGATCGAGACGGGCGGAGCCACCGTGATTCAGGAATACGTGAAGATCGGGCAGGGTATATCTATAGTCTCGGGGTTGGTGACGCAAGCCACGGAGGATCCAGCTTTGTCATACATACCCATCACCGAGCATTTAGGCAAGTTAGGATATGGTGTTGTACTAAAGAAACGCAAGTATCTTTCGCTCCCAGTGAGAAAGTTCCTGCAGGAATTGGGGTTGGGAGCAACTCTGTCTAATCGGAATTGGGAGATCTAATTGTCGGGCAGGATCTCATACGTTCGGCTCAATGCACGAATCCGTGACTCTTGTCGCAAGTTAGTACGGTTGCTGAACTACGAACATGGTTTTCCCCCTCGGAACTCCGAATCATCTGCCGTTTTAGCGCCCCTCAACCTGCGGTCGGCCTTGGGTCTAGATCACTTCTGAATCTCTCCGGTTTGCTTCGGTCACCCATCCCGACAGTATGCTAACTCGCGCGGTCCCCTACTTCTCGTCCAACACAGCTCTTTTCTTGCATGGCCCGATCACATTGCGCTGCGAGAATCACGTTGACTGCCTGAATCATAGCATGAGCTTATCGGGTAGAGGCATCCTTCAGGTGGAACTGCTACCGGGGTTTTGATTGAATCCAAGAAGCAGGCAGGGGGAGGAACTTTAGAAGGGCTTTGGCAAAGGACAATACGAATGGCAAGAATAACTTGAGGCTTTTCTTTGGACAACCAGCTTAGAAAGCGCTGTTTAATTTAAGATGTTATCAAACGTTACAGGAAAGTATGTGGATAACTGCATCCCGATGGTGCTAAGTGTGGCGAGTTAAGCTGTTAATAGAAAACAAATTAACAAATTTTCCACAAACTCCCGGCAGTTACCAACATCAGTAGTCTCTCAAGGTTTGCTAGGTATGTCTACCTCGTCTGACTCCTCGCGAGGGACAGCCATGGGAACGGATTCTTTCATATTACACATCCCGTGAAACACCGCGCCTTCCTCGACGATCAGGTTTTTGGTGGTGATGTCCCCCTCCACCATTCCCTTAGACTGAAGCTCAATTCTCTCCTTTGCCAGAATGTTTCCGGCCACCTTGCCGCCAATCACCACAATTTTGGCGATCAAATCAGCTTCAATGCTGCCGGTGTCGCCCACGGCAAGAGACTCCGTGACCGAGACTCTTCCTCTTACTTTGCCGTCGACACGAAGCCCGCCGTTGACCTGGACAGTCCCTTCTATTATGGAGTCCTTTCCAATAACGGTATTCAACCCACTCACTCCTGTGTCTTTTTTGTTTTTCATTTTGTCGATTTCAACGTTGGGTTTGGAAATTCTCGGGATTGACAGGAACATCGTTTTCTCTGATCTCGTAGTGTAGATGGGGAGCCGAACTTCTTCCGGTGTTACCGGAAAGGGCGATCGCTTGGCCTCTGATGACAGCATCGCCGACATTGACCAGATTCGTCGAATTGTGCCCGTAGTAGGTCATGTAGCCACTTCCGTGATCGATTGCCACCAGAAATCCATAGGTATCATCCCAGCCAGCAAAGGCCACTTTGCCGTCCGCCGTCGCCCTCACTTCTGTTCCTATCTTTGCAGCGAAATCCACGCCGGGATGCTCGCGTCCGAACCCGGGAATACTCATGGAGAAGCCTTGAGTGATCCATCCCTCCACAGGGACTCCCGCCGGAATGTGTCTCAACGAGTCGGACGCCTCCATGATTGAGTCCAAAGCATAGAGACTGGCTTCCTGCCCTTTAAGCAGATTATCAGCCACCAACGCATCCTCCGACTCCATAGCCTGAGTGTAGCTGGCAAGCCCTGCTGTTGTCTGTCCGGAATACTCGGCCCCGGCCAGCTGGGCTACTCTCTGAACAAAGCTCTGGTACTCTCTGAGCTCCTTTTCCAGCTCCATCACTTTGGCACTGTATCTTTTCAGCCTTTCGTTTTCCTGCTTCAGCGACTTGCCGAGGATCACCTCGTAAAGCAGTTTTCCGTGAAGGATAGACAGAACAAGCACGAAAACCACAAGCAATCCTGCTACACTTGCTATCGCCCGGGTGGTGAGGAAAGACAACTTGAACTTCAGGCTCTTCGGGCTTCCCTCCGGAACTATTAAGAAGTTGACGTATCTTTTCGCCATACCGCTTTTTCGTTCCCTTTAAAGCAAAAAAGAGAACTGAAAAACTCCAGAATCAGAAAGCCGCCCTTATAGAGTTATCGACAACAATTCCAATATCCTGGATAGGTCTTCCTCTGAATAAAACTCTATCTGGACCTTCCCTCCTTTGCCTTTCGCCAGAACCTTGACTGACGTTCCGAAAAACTCTTTCAACTTCTCCTCCACTTCAAAAAACGCCGGGGAAGTCTTCTTCTTGGGTCTGGAGCCAGGAGTCTTCTTCTTTCCGTACGCTAAATCTTCGGTGCTTCGCACAGAAAGCCCCTCTTTGACCACTCGTCTGGACAAGGCTACTTGTTCTCTTTCACTGGATAGCGAAAGTATAGCCCGAGCGTGTCCCTCCGATAGCTTTCCGCTTGACATCAGCTTCTGTACCTCCTCGGGCAAGCTTAAAATTCTCAGGGTGTTGGCAACCGAGGAGCGGTCCTTCCCTATTCTTTGCGCCACCTGTGTCTGAGTGAGGAGGCACTCCTCTAAAAGCCTCTTGTAGCCTCTGGCGGTATCAATTGGATTCAAATCCTCCCTTTGAAGATTCTCGACCAAGGAGAGTTCCAGCATCTGTTCTTTGGAGAGCTTTCCCGCTATCACCGCCGGAACTGTCTCCAAGCCCAGCTTTTTTGCCGCCATAAGTCGTCTTTCCCCAGCAACCAATTCAAATTCATCTCCCACCTGTCTGACCACCACCGGTTGTATGAGTCCCTTTTCCTTTATGGAGGCAGCAAGCTCGGAGAGCTTGCCCTCGTCGATTCTGGTGCGGGGTTGATAGCGGCTTGACTTGATCTTATCGATCTTCAGATTCACCAGCCCTGTCTCCGCCTGCTTCTCTGCCTTCAGCAGCGCTTGAGGACGTTCAGGGATCAGAGCCTCCAGACCTTTTCCCAGAGCGTTTCTACTCATTGGGGACCTCTCCAACATAGACTGTTTCTAAAACCTCTGCGCTATGATTTAGCATCTCCTCTGCCAGACTCAAATAGTTCTCGGCTCCGACTGAGGTTATATCGTAAAGTATTATTGGCTTGCCAAAGCCGGGAGCCTCGGAAAGCCTCACGTTTCTGTTTATGACCGTCTTGAAAACCTTGTCCAAAAAATATTTCCTGGTCTCATCCGCCACCTGTCTGGATAGATTCAGTCTTCCATCGTACATGGTAAGGAGAACGCCTTCAATCCTGAGATCGGGATTCAAGTTATCCTGTACCAGTTTGATGGTATTTAAAAGCAGGCTCAATCCTTCCAGAGCATAGTATTCGCACTGGATGGGTATCAGGATGGAGTCTGCGGCGGTAAGAGTGTTGATGGTCAAAAGTCCCAGCGACGGAGGTGAATCAATTAAGATGAAATCATACTTCTCTCTTACCGGTTCGAGCGCAATGCGGAGCTTGGTCTCCCGGGCTAAGGCGCTCACCAACTCCACCTCGGCACCTACCAGGCGAAGCTGAGAAGGGATCAAATCCAGAAAAGAAAGCTCCGTCTTCCGAATCACCGTTTCTGCGGGCACATCCCCGATCAGCACCTCGTAAATACTCCTCTCCAGCTTGTTCTTATCAACTCCCAATCCAGAGGTGGAGGTGGCCTGGGGGTCGATGTCCACGAGCAGGGTCTTTTTCTCAGCCACGGCCAAGCAGGCTGACAGGTTAACTGCCGTGGTGGTTTTTCCAACGCCGCCCTTCTGATTGGCAACAGCGATTATCCTTCCCAAAGTCTTGTCCCCTCCTCCAAACTGACGGTCAGCGAACAAATCCCATGTTTTTCTATACATAACGGTTTTTCCCCAAAAAAGCAAGAGATTTTAACAGAAAAATCTCCGGCGCAAGTCCATTGCTCGCCAACAGGCGAAAGGTCCGCCACTTGACGCACCGAATTTTCTTCACATCCAACTCACAACGTTGGCAATTGTCGTTTACGAAAAACACTCCCGGCCCAAATCCTAGTGGTCGATTTGGTGGCCCAGCGTTGTTTTTTTTGAGATAGCCAGGAAGAAAGTGAAGGCCAGCGGCGCGACTCTTAGATGTGAACCCGTTTCTGACGGGATTGAGGGTGATGCAGGTGAACTCTCTCGAAACTTTAACAAGAGAGTGCACGAAGATCTCGTAGACGCGGATCGCCTTGCGAAAGCGGGGACAGTCGCTGGGGATGATGCCGAGAAACCTTGACACTTGCAGATACTATCTCCAGTTACTCGGGTTTGGGGACTATTTGTTCTCATATTTCACCGACGCAGAAAAAATGTAACGCTTAGCCGTAGCCAGGAATAAATCATCCAAAATTCGTGTCGTCCGCGTCGCCTGACAGCGTCTGGTACCTTGCCTCAACTCAGGATGGCCAGTTTAACCTTTTTCCGCAACGGGACGTAAGGTGATGACAGCGGCAGGCATACTTGGCACCACTGCGAGTTGAAGAAACAAACCCTTGCCTTCCACCGCTGCAAGTCCAGTTTTGAGGCTAACGGGAAGAAGTAATGCTGCCGATCGATCATAAGATTCCCGTGGTTAGACCAAAAGAGGCGGACAGACTGACTGTATCGGAGCCCATCGATTATCCCTTTTTCTGCTTAGAAGAATCAAGGTTGCGCCCGGTTCTTACTTTTGCTTCCTTCGGGCGGAAATCCTAGTTTAGAAGCCCCCCTTTCTCACTCCTGCGATGGTTCTTGTCACGAAAAACAACAGGGCTTAGGAGAAAGAAAGGCAGCTTTGCGATCGAAGTTATTGGCTGCGTGAGAGATCGAGCGTTTCGGCCACCCCAACTGGATGTTTGTAACCATCTGAACTTGGGATTCAACAGTCTGTAAAAAATCCATTAATATCAAAAAAATCACTTGACACAGGGACCACAATTAGGTAATATAGGTTCTGTCGAGGGAGCACGCAAAACCCTTTCTTCTGGTATACGGGAGGCATAATGCCACCATTATGGTATGGCGCAGGATAATAGACTCGCCGGCTCGCTCATTGGTGGTTCAACGGTTTTGAGTTCCGAAGCGATTGTTTTGATTCCTGCTGGTTAAAGCAAGGAGGGTGTCATGGCAAAGGCAATAGAGCAGTCGGAATCCGGTCTGACAGTAGGCCATTTTGGCCTCGGTTCCCGGGGTGGCACGGTGGGAAGCATCCGGCACCAAGTGCACGATGGAGACACCATCAGTGTCCGTGCTCTTGGCAATTTTGGCATTCGTTTCCTTGGAGTAGATGCCCCCGAAATCAGTTTCAGACTCCCAGACGAGACCGCGTTCAGCGGGCTTGGGCACGAGAGATGGGAAGCTTTCTTAACGGATCCGTTTGCACAGGGCTTACGACCGTTTGACCCCCCTATCGCTCCGGGATTGCGCAACTACCTGCTACAGCAGTTAGGGCCGGGCGTCGCAACGAACCAGCACAATCATGCCGAGGCTGCCGAAGATGTCCTGGAGCAAGAGGTGGTCAAAGACGTGCGGGCACTTGGCCAGTCAGAAGATGACTTCAAGTTCTTCCTTGCCTTCGCTCACGAAATCGTGGATAGATACGGCCGTCTTCTCTGCTTTATCAACCGCCACCAACCTGACCCCGCTGTTCCAGAGAAACGGCGGCCGCTTTCGTACAATGAGCGATTATTGAAAGAGGGTAAAGTTGCCCCCTATTTCATATTTCCCAATTTAGATCCATTCAGGAGCAAGGAATCCATCACCGAGGCTGTCATTCCTGCGGGCACCGCCGCTAATCTGGCCAGTGGGGACAATGCGCTGGGTCTTGCAAGAAAGTGGGTCCGCGACGCCAGAACAAGAAGCGGCGGAATATTCGATGGGAACGATCCATTGAAACTGCAGCCTTTTGAGGTAAGATTCCTGGCCAGGAGAAAGCCACCAGATCGCTGGGTCATTGACCTGGGCAAGAACGATAATGCCCTCATGCGGCCGCAGAAATACTACAGCGTACCCAGGGTGGAGGACCGCCTGTACATCCCCAGCCAGTTCGTACCCTTATTCGTGGAAGCAGGATGGCAAAAGCAGAATTAGTCTCGGCTTTCAACCGGAGGTAAAAGGACCGGAAGCTCGTGCACATGCGAGCAATCTCCGTCGTAAAGACTCCGGTCCGGCTACTGGTGGTTTCGCCTTCGAGACCGAGCCTCTTGCGTTGGCACGGCAACCTGTCAGCTTTTGTGTACAGACAAAAATAGAATAGACTGAAACAAAAAGGTATAGACTCCCACGTAATCTGGATGTCTCGGGAGAAGGATCTTGGGGATAAGCCGCTGAAACGAGTGCGGCAAGCAGAGTGTCATCAAGCCACCTGAGCCCTCTTTGGATGGTTCATGTGGTCAGGTCGGCGGTGAACGTTCTCGGACCCCAACAGCTGCGAGACAGACCAAGGCATTTGCATCTGGTGTGAGCAGATTTGACCGTCCAAGCAGGTTTTCTTAACATTCCAACGCACATGGAGGTGCAGTACTCGCCTCATCTTTTCGAGGATCGACCCTTCTTCGTTCGCTGCAAAAAGGCCAGCGGGCTGGATATAGTACAAGGCATGCGTCAGCATGAGAAAGGAGGTGTACCATGAGGCGTATCACACTCGTGCTTGTTGCGGGATTGGCTTTGATCCTTGCCGGTTCCGCCATATACGCACTGAACTGCAATGTCTCCTTCAGCTCGGTGCTCAGGATGGATGCTAGCGGCTATTGCCAGGCTAATGACTGGGTCATCGACAATCAGACTGACTTTTGCAGCTTCTGGAACCAGGCCAATGTTATCAGGCTTCCCCCTCCACCATGTCCGGAGATCGACTTTTCAACCTATGTGGTTATTGTGACCGCTATGGGGACCAGGCCCAATGGCTGCTACGGCACGGAAATCTACTGCATTGAGGAGGACCAAAAGGGCAACTATACCGTCTATGTGAAGGATTACTATCCTAGAAAGGGATGGTTCTGCACTCAAATGATAGTCTGCCCGCTTCATGCAGTCAAGGCACCAATTCCGAGGGGGACGGTAACGTTCCAGCATGAAATAGGTCAGTAGATCGTTTGGTGCGAGTAGCAGGTGATGTTCCGGCCCGCTGGCTTTAGCTACAGCCCCAAAGACTATCGATTCTTACTTAAAAACCCGGTCGCAGCTTCTCCGCGATAACCAGCCACCTGAAAAGCCGGAATGAAGGCGTTTCGATTTTCACTATATCTACAATTCGGCAGTTTTCACTGCAGTTTATCTCTCGAACTTCCCTGTAAGCGCCTTTCCCCTTATACGCCACCAATAATCCGTCTGCTTTCAGGAAAGGCATGCCGAGTCTGACCATATCTCTGAGTTTCCCCACTGCCTTGGCAGTAACCAGATCGAATCTTTCTCTCAAGCCAGTCTGATCTGAGAGTCCCTCGGCTCGCTGGTCGAGTACCGATATGTTCTCAAGCTTCAGAACATCACTCAGTTTCCGCAGAAATAGCGTCTTCTTATGAATCGATTCCACCAGTGTCATTTTGACATCATCTCTGACGATTTTGATGGGGATAGCCGGAAAGCCTGGTCCAGATCCAAGATCCAAAAGCTCTGCCTGATTCGGCAGGTNNCCTGATTCGGCAGGTTGACAGCCTTGAAGATCGAGAGTGAATCGACGAAGTGTCTCATGATGCGGTCGTCTGTAGCATCCTTTTTGGAAACAAGATGAATTCTCTGATTCCATTCCAGAAGCAGGCCTACGTAATCTTGGAAACTCTCTATCATCTTCTCAGAGAGGCTTACTCGGAATGAGGAGCAGATTCCTTTGAATTGGCTTATTTGATGAGGGGAGAGCATTTGATATGATCAGATTGGGCAAGAGTCAGGCTGTTTCACGTGAAACATCAGAAGCTGTCAACGGATTGAGCGGACATCATCCGTTCTATCCGTTTGATCCGTTGACCGTTTTGCTCCGAACTGCTTGAGATAAACCATCAAGATAGCTACGTCCCCGGGTGACACACCAGAGATGCGGGAAGCTTGTCCGACTGAGACCGGCTTGACTCTTTTCAGTTTCTCCAGAGCCTCCCGTTTGAAGCCCTTGAGGCCATCGTAGCTGAAGTTTTCCGGTATCCGCATCGACTCCAGCCTCTTGGACTTCTCGATCTCCTTATTCTGCCTTCGAATATAGCCCTCGTATTTGATCTCCAGCTCCACCTGGTCAGAAACCTCTGGCGCTACCTCCTGCGCTTCCCAGTCCACCTTTCTAACATCCTGGTAGGTGATCTGCGGCATCCTCAATATCTTTGCCAGAGACATCTTTCGACTATTCTCCATTTCCCCCAGAAGATGAGGAAAAGAGGACAGAGAAACGAACACTCGTTTCAGCCGAGCTTTCTCCTTCTCCACCCCTTCCCTCTTTTCTCGATACTTGACGTAGATCTCGTCTGAGACCAGTCCGTATGTGTGTCCGTATTCGAGCAGCCTCTGGTCCGCGTTGTCTTCTCTCAGCACCAGCCGGTATTCGGCTCGCGAGGTGAACATGCGATAAGGCTCCTCCGTACCTTTGGTGACCAGGTCATCAATTAAGACTCCAACGTAGGCCTCGCTCCTTTCCAGCACGAAGGGTGGGGCCCCCTTTAGCTTCAAAACTGCGTTTATCCCCGCCATAATTCCCTGAGCTGCCGCCTCTTCGTACCCGGACGTCCCGTTGATTTGCCCGGCAAAATAGAGATTCTCCACCAGCTTTGTCTCCAGCGTATGCTTCAGCTGTATCGGAGGGAAGTAATCATATTCTATCGCGTAGCCGGTTCGCATCATCCTGGCATTCTCAAGACCGGGGACGGTTCTGAGAGCTCTGAACTGAACATCTTCGGGCAGGCTGGTGGCAAAGCCATTCACGTAGTACTCGGCAGTCCCCAGTCCTTCCGGCTCAAGGAATAGCTGGTGTCTGGGCTTCTCTCGGAACTTGACCACCTTATCCTCGATGGAAGGACAGTACCGGGGTCCAATCCCCTGGATCTTGCCACTGTAGAGGGGCGATCTGTCCAGATTATTCAGGATTACCTCATGGGTGCCTGAGTTGGTGTAAGTCAAATAGCAGAGGGCTCTGTTCCGGGGCGGGTTCTTTGTCCGAAGAGAAAACGGCTTGGGGTGCTCATCCCCGTGCTGAGGAATAGTCTTTGAGAAATCGATGGTTCTTCCGTCCAGCCGGGGAGGTGTCCCGGTCTTCAAACGTCCTGAGCGAAAACCGAGCTTGACCAGATTCTCAGTGAGACCGCGGGCTGGGAATTCTCCTGCTCTGCCCGCCGAGAACTGCTCTAATCCTATGTGAATCAAACCATTGAGAAACGTGCCGCAGGTCAGGATGACAGCATTTGAGTAATAAGCCATCCCCGTTCCTGTGACCACTCCGTAAGCTTTTCCGCTCTTCACCAGGACTTCGATAACCATATCCTGTTTTATAAAAAGGCGGTCTTGATTCTCGATAGATTCGCGCATTGCCAGACGATACAACGACCTGTCGTTCTGGGTACGCGTGGACCAAACCGCCGGGCCTTTCTTCAGATTCAGCGTCTTGATCTGGATGGCTGTCTTATCTGCTATGAAGCCTATCTCCCCCCCCAAGGCATCGATTTCTTTAACCAATTGCCCTTTAGCCTGACCGCCTACTGCCGGATTGCATGACATCTGGGCGATGGTCTCCTTGTTCATGGTAAAAAGGAGGGTCCTCTGCCCCATCCTGGCGGCAGCCAGTGCTGCCTCACATCCGGCGTGCCCGGCACCTACAACGATTATGTCGAATTCCTCTTCGTACGTCGGCATACTGTTTCACGTGAAACGGGTTCGTATCGGTCGCATTCATGCGACCACAGAACAGCGTAGCCGGAGCCATGCGGTTTTCAAGAATCTACGCATCTGCGGCTCAAGCTTTTTGCGTGTTTCTCTCAATCCTGCTCAAGACCTCCAGCATCTCCCTCAAGAGCTCCTCTTGACCGCGCTCTCTTGGTTTATCTTCTGTTGTCAGAGCGTCGGACTTCACCAAGCGCACCTTCTGCATTATCTCTTCCTTGATCCTATCGAAATCATCCAGACCTACCAGCTTCCCTTCAGGTGACGTGTTGGCACCATGGCCGGCAGTCTGGACATTCAAGTGCCCTAAATCAAAACGTCTTTCCAAAGGTCCCTGAAGCGTGTTCAGGTTGGTTATCTTGTGGAAGGGAATCACCTTTCTCTTTTTCCAGAAGACACCGCTCTCCAGTCGCAGATCCTGCGACGAGAGCTCATATCTCAGCGTCTTGATATATGCGAGTAAATACAGCTGAAGCAGAATAAATGTGATGACTCCCAGAATTCCTATGACCAGAGACCACAAATCGTAGAGATAGCGGGGCCTCTGTCTCAGGATCTGAAGCACAACCACTGGCAACGGACAATAAAGGACGAATACGAGGGAATTGATCAGCGTGTACAAATTCTTGATTTTGGGGGCCGGCTTGATTTCCATGATATTTTCTCCTTTACTGGCATCTTTGCTGTTTCATATTCGGTCGGGGCCGCATCCGTGCGGCCTGTCGGGTTCGATGAACCGAACCCCTACGATTCCCCGTAGCGCTCCCAGTGCAGAACTTCAGACAGCGCCTTCTTCGGCGGAGGCTTGGACCATTGAACCGGTTCACCTAGAGCAATCAGCAACAGGATTCTCCTGTCTTTGGGCACCGCTAGCAGTTCCTTGAATTTCTCTTCATGCGGACGCATCTGACCTTCAATCCAGCAGCTTCCCCAACCTAAGTCTCTGGCTGTCAATAAGATATTCTGTGTGGCCGCTGATCCATCCTCTCCCCAGTATTCATGCGACCCATCAAGGACAACTGCAATTATGGCAGATGTTCCGTCAAACTTACCGTCATCCTGTGTGCTAAACTTCCTTCTGGTTCTAAAATGACTGGTGATTTGCTTTAGCACACCTCTCCCTGTGTCACAATGATGAAATCCCATCTCTGTTCATTCCTGGCTGAGGGAGCAAGTCTACCTGCATCCACCATCTTCTCTAAATCGCTTTTAGGAATCTTCTTTCCGGTAAACGTTCTGATGGCTCTTCTGATCTCAATCGCTTCCCAAACATCCATTACACTTTCCTTCCAAGTCTATTGTATTCGAATCTTGTCACAGTATCGAATAAGCTGGAAGACTAAATGGCTACTTGTTTTTGACCTCACACAAAACCGCATGAAACGGATTCAAAATCACCTGTCGGGGCTCCAGAGGTGCTTTGGGCAATTCATACTTATTGTGAGGCTTGTCCACCCACAACCGCAGCACCGCATACATATCCCCGCCGAAATCCAAAAGCACCGGAACCCACATCTTGAAATCCTCCGGAACCTTTTCCTGGGTAATCTCACAGGTCACGACGTATTTGTCGGCCACTTGCTCGATGTCGTAAGAGAATATGTAAGTTGGGATATCAACGCCGTAAACCCATTGATCGAAGAACCAGTCCATATCCTCGCCCATGTGCTTCTCCACAATCTCCTTGAAATCCTCGGTGCAGGCGTTCTTTCCCCGGTAAGTTTCGGCGAAATCCCTCATCATCTCTTTGAACCGATCATCGCTTTTGGTGTCAAAGTCCATCATCATGTTTCTGAGCATGTGCACCACGTATGCGCCCTTTTCGTAGACCAAGATGCCATAGTCCTGGGACTTTGATGAATTGAGGCGCCGTCCCAACCATATAGGTCCCACTTTTGAACCCTCAGCCCATTTGTACCCCTTTCCCGTGATGTCCTTTCGCCATTCCTCAAGCTCTTCGAAGAAAGCCTCATTGTCCTGCATAGACATCTGGGCATACCAAACTCCGGAGTATTCGGCAAAACCCTCACAGAGCCACTGATCATGGTACCTCTCCCATCCCACAACGTTTCCCCACCATTGGTGAGAGACTTCGTGCGCGCGAAACGACTCGGTCCGAAACCTCGTCTCCTGGATTGCCTCATCTACTGCAAATGTTCCCCAAGACAGCCGCAGCAGTCCCGGCAGGCCCTGACCATAGAAAGAGGGAATCTCAGTGGCTGCGATCTTGGAAAAAGGGCAATCGCCGTAGATGGTCTGAAAGAAATTCAAGCTGTTAACAACGTCTGCTGCTACGCTTTCCTTGGATTTCTTATATTTCGTCATCATTTTTCTGTGACTTTTCTCCAAATGGTAAACGCAGACCGGAGGTATCCCCTCCATATCTACCTCGTAAGTCTCGAATTTCCCGTAGTTGAATGATGCCACAGAAACGGGGATGTCCTCAATCCATCGAGTACACAGAGAGTCGCCCTCAACCCACTCCTCTGCTTTCTGTCCTATCGAGATCAGCTGGTATCCCTCAGGACACTTGAAAGTCAGATCATAGGTGGCTCTCTTGAGATAACCATATTGGGGATACCAAAAGGTAGAAGACCTGATATAGAGGTCTCCGAGCCAGTCCTGCAAGATTATCTGTTTGGCAGAATACTTGAAGGTCAACTTGCGCTCCTCGCCTGACCTGGTTGGGCGGGAAAGGAACACAGAAACTCCATATTGCTCATCCCTCTCCTTGACGAAGAAAAGCGAATCGCCCTCATCGTCTGCAATTCGCTCGATTTCCAGGTCTCCGTGCAGATCAAAATCGATCACCTTAACACCATCCACTAAACTCTCAAAATCCATCTCTACAGCTGCGGATAGTTCTTCCTTGATGTTAATGCTCACCTCCATCTTGTAGTAGGTCACTTTGATCTCATCCTTGTCTTCATGGGGAATAGGAGTGTATTTCTCAAGCGGGTTCTTAAGGTAATCTTCTGCTCTGTGAAAGGAGCAAACCAAGTCGCGCGCATCTATTCCGGGCCTGGGATCGGGCTTTTCCAGGCTCACCTCTTCCACCTGTTTCGGATCGAAGGTGAAAAAAAGGCGGCCTAAGTCTTTTGTTTCGATGTCCGCGTAGAAGAAACCGTTCGCTCGATCGGGGTGGCTGGTCAGGTATGATGAATCAGCCAGAATGTCGGACAGAACGCGAACCCAGAGGTTTCCGCCGGTCTCTTTCAAGAACCGTCTCGGGGCATCTTTCCTCAGGAACTCGGGGGCTGTCATCATTTCTGCCTTAGAGAAACTCAGCATGCGTTCCAATTCCCTATCGGTCGAGTCAGAAAACAACATATACAGCTTCTCAAACTCTTCCGATAGAGTCCCCTGCTTCGTGAACCGCCTCAACTGATATCGCTCGATCTCCGTGGGTGGTGAGAACTCAAAAACTCCCTCTCCCACAAAAACCGCTCCGATGCTTCTCCCCTGCACCGGCTCGAACGCGTGTATCCTTCCCTGATTGAGCCTGAAAACTGCCACGTCCCTTTTCAAGACCAAGCTCTCCACTCTGGCCACCATGTTCTCGTCGAACGAGATGTTCTTGATCTGGTCATAAAGATTCGCCCATTGATCGAGCTCTTGTCCGAATGAAATCCCAGCCGCTGCAAGACCAATGACTATCAACAGTGAAATCATCTTGAGGGCTCTCATAACCTCACCCCCTGAGTTCTGTCGGCTTGTCGTTTCAATGAAGTTACCCGTGAAAAAGGTAACTATACCCAACCAGATTAATATAGGCGGAGACTGTATAAATGTAAAGCAACTTTTGTTTCCGTCCTTAAGAGTGGCCTGGGCCGAGACGATAAACAAATTTGTCAAGCTGGGTAGATTATCTGTTCTTTAAAATAAATCGCAAAAGGAGGGGCATCCATGAACGGAGCCATGTTCAACAGTCTGGCTCGCTTCATCGATAAGAATTATCCCCAGGTTTCCTTCACCGATCTTTGTCAGAAGGCAGCTTTGAAAACCAATATCTTCGCTGAATTAACCTGGTATCCAGATAAAGATTTTTCAAACCTCGTGCAGGCTTTAAGCGACCAGACAGACATACAGGTCTCTGCACTCTGGAGAGAGTTGGGAAGAGAAACTTTCACCTANNGCGCTCTGGAGAGAGTTGGGAAGAGAAACTTTCACCTACTTTGCTGACATCTTCGGCGACTATATGAACCAGGTCAAAAGCTTTCCCGATATGATCACAGCAGTAAACAGGATTCACCATGACATAAAGCACGATGGGCTGGGAACTCCTACCCGTCTGGAATTCAGAAAAGCCTCGCAGGACCAGTTTGAAATCAGATACTCCTCAGATAGAAGTTTCAACGATTTCTTCTTGGGAATGTTAGAGGGCGCCGCCAGGCATTTTCAATCGGAGGTGAAGATCCTCGGAAGAAAGGAAAGAGGAAAACTCATCGTTACCATCAAGCTCAAAGAACCTGAGATGGCGATAGTCAAGCTAAGGGCATCCAGTCTTGTTCGATAAGTCCTCCTTGCATGGGTAAACGGCGGAGTTTGCCGGAACCTCTTCGAAAAGTAAGGGTGGAGCCTCAGCTCCACCCTTTTTCGCGGGGTCGTCCCGACTCTTCTTGCGGAGAGTCATTTTCCAATACAGAATTCAGAAAATATCTTATTCAAGATGTCATCGGTGACCGTTTTCCCGATCACCTCGCCGATTGCATCCAGCCCAGCTCTCACATCCAGCGCCACAAACTCCGGACTCATACCCTTCTTCAAGCTGCCTCTTGCCAAAAACAGGCTTCTTTTTGCTCTGGTGATAGCATCTTTATGCCTTAAGCTTGAGATGATCACGCTTTGAGTCCGGTCCTTCTGTAGGACGCGGGAGGTCGATACGATCGTCTCCTTTAGCCGCTCGAGACCTTCTCCTGTCAGAGCAGAGACCTTGACTATCGACCCCTCCGTAAGCCTTTCCTGGTTTTTTGCTATCAAATCGGGCAGAGCTATGTCAATTTTGTTGAATACGGTCAGGTATTTCACCTCTTTCATTTGCCCTTGTAGATCCAGATCCTCTTGGTCGACCTTAATGGAGGTGTCGATGACCAGAAGGAGTAAATCCGCCTCACTCATCTCGATCTTTGTTCTCCTGATCCCTTCCAGTTCGATGGTATCTCCGGAGATGCGGTAGCCCGCCGTGTCCACCAATCTCACCGGGATTCCCTGTAAGTTGGCGTATTCTGAGATGACGTCCCTGGTGGTTCCGGGGATGGGTGTCACAATCGCTCGATCCTCCTTAAGAAGAGCGTTCAGCAGGCTGGACTTGCCCACGTTGGGCTTGCCCACGATGACGACGTTCAAGCCTTCTTTGAGAATCTTGCCCTCCCCATACGTGGCAAGCAGATTCTGCAGCTCCTTTTCGATTGATTCAATCTCCTCAAGAGTCTTGTTCCTATCCAGAGGCTCCACATCTTCCTCTGAAAAATCTATTTCCACCTCAAGCCTGGCCAGCATGTCGATTAATCGGTCTCGATAGGAGTTGATCTTCTCTGAAACATCGCCTTTCAAGTGTTTCAGAGCCAGTTTAAGTCCCAGATCGGTCTTAGCCCTGATTAGCTCTGCCACAGCTTCCGCCTGGGAGAGATCTATTCGCCCGTTGATGAAGGCTCTCAG
>JABAOH010047890.1_pt1 | contig 24358 bp, 27 predicted proteins | sample 7062181 | NCBI WGS metagenome assembly JABAOH01 (sample SAMN14538630, study PRJNA623070) | marine sediment metagenome | biome: marine biome [ENVO:00000428]; feature: marine pelagic biome [ENVO:01000023]; material: deep marine sediment [ENVO:00002113]; isolation source: pool of 5 deep marine... | reverse complement strand
TGGCGCGCCTGGCAGGACTCGAACCTGCAACCTACGGATTAGAAGTCCGTAGCTCTATCCTTTGAGCTACAGGCGCAATAATCATCCCTTTCATCGCCGAAGGGGTTAGGTTTTTTCCTTCCCCTTCGCGATGTCTTGACGATGCAATCCCTTAAACGTCCCATCGTCAGAACTACTTATAGCCCCTTTACTGGCTTCAGTCAAGCTATCATATCGGCGGACACTCGGATGTCGCCGCTGGTTTAGGTCTTGATGGCGACCTTATGGCCTCGCCACTTTTCTTTGAAGGGTACATGAATCGTGAGCAAGCCGGACTCGAATTTCGCCTTTGCTTGCTTCGCCTGGACTTCATGGGCCAACATGTAACAGTTCTCGTATCGAAAATCCTTTCCCTCACCCTTGACGCAGAATCCACCGGTTCCCATTTCTAACTCAACACTGTTTTTTGTCGCGCCCGCGAGATCGATGAGTATGATGAAACCCGTATCCTTGGCGTCATGCCGAATATCTACCATGGGTGCAACCACCCTTTTCGTTTTCTTTTCCATGCTATTTGCCTCCCTTCTCTGACGGTTTAACATCATGAACTCCCATCAGCGGTTCAACCCCTTTGCCGTGAACGAAAAAACCACATTTCTCCCTTCAGGGGCTGGTTCATTCAACCATTCTGGTGTATTTCAGTTACATTCTAACAATCCGAATCTACCGATATCAATGAGTTCCACACCACGCCTGGAGGCACGCGGGACCCACCAATAGCCCTCTATCTGTTCTCGCATTCACAGAAAACAAAAAAAAGCCACTCACGACGAGTGGCTATGACCTCATGATTCCAGCACCTTGATCTGGTCGGGGCGAGCCGATTTGAACGGCCGACCTCCTGCTCCCAAGGCAGGCGCGCTAACCCGACTGCGCTACGCCCCGAAAACGCCTATTATTAACATATTCCACCCCCTAACGCAAGGCGCCGGGGGGTGAAGTGTCGGGAGGCTTCGATCGACCCTAGACGCTAGCCGTCGAGATCCCCGTGCCACGGGAGTTGGATGATTCGTTTCTAAGGGCACCCACGTATGATGAAGGCTCACTGAGATCCGGCTTCTGGTGCCTTACCCGTCAGTATCTCTCTCAGTTTTCTCAGGGCCTTTCCCCTGTGGCTGACCCGATTCTTTTCCTCTCGCGTCAGCTCCGCAAAAGTCTTGTTCAATGGAGGAAAGAAAAAGAGAGGATCATAGCCAAACCCGCCCGCTCCCCTCTCTTGATGGACAATGAGACCGCGGCACTCTTCCTCAATGACTATCTCCTGGCCAGAAGGCTCTACGAGAGCTAGAACACAACGAAAGGACGCCCCCCTGGCCTCTTGGTGGAGTCCCTTCAACTCCTCGATTAACTTTCTGTTGTTTTCCCGATCAGTGGCCATGTCGCCAGCAAATCGGGCAGAAAACACCCCTGGTTTTCCGCCGAGTGCGTCTACCTCCAGACCAGAATCATCGGCCACGGCGAGTTTACCCGTGAACTGGGCGGCGTATCGCGCTTTTTTCAAGGCATTTTCCCGGAAATTTCTTCCGTCCTCTTCCACCGTTGTGGCGTCCGGAAAGTCGTTCAAAGAATAGACTAGGACGCCAACGTCTGTGAGGACTTCCTTTATTTCCTCGATTTTTCCTCGATTCCGAGTTGCAAGGACGACTTCTCGCATATTTCTCCAGCCGACTGTTATTTGCCCTTCATCTGAGAGCCAAAGCAGACCCGGACACCTGACTGCGGCCGGCCCGCCTTTCCCCTAATCTAAACAACCGAGCCCCTCCCATGCAAAGATCTTTCTATCTGATAGCCGTGGCTCTAATCTTCAGAATCTTTTCGCCGGTTTTTCCTTTTTTGTTTTCTATGATTTGCTCGGCTTCTGAGGCCGATGTCGCCCAGACAAAGTCGATATACCGTGTCTTCGGGTCGTCTTCTTTGATCATGAAGACCCTGTACCGTTTCTTACCTGGACTCCTCACTTCGGTTTCCATACCTTCCACCTCACAATTCTTGGACCACCCATGTGACCGCCACTCAGCCAACGTGTAGACGTCTCATAAAGAGATCTTTGTACCATAAAGGTCTACAAAGGGCCAAGAACAAATCGGCGTCCCTTCCCTGGTGAAGGGTGTGCATTGGATACCGATGTCTCATGATGGGTCAAGGTATTGAAAGTTCATAAATTTCTCTAAAAAGGTGCTATAATATAGGAGGACAATGGGGGCGAAAAGGGTTCGACGGGGGTGATTGACGCTAGGATGGCATGCCGAGGTCCTGTTAGCTCGTTAAACTGACAGGGTTAAAATACTCGCAGACAACTACGAGTACGCCCTGGCTGCTTAAGGGCAGCCAGCGTTCTTTCAGCTTTTTCCTGCGGGGCTGAAAAGAGCGTCATTTTAGCAGGATAACTCTCTTCCCGATGCTCATAGGGAAGAGGGCGAAAACGGCATGAGCTAGCGTTTCGGACATCCTGCCCGCTGGAGAGCTGAGCCGCGAAATCTAAAAAACGGGCTAAGCATGTAGAAGTCCTAGGGGAACGCTTCCGGACGGGGGTTCGATTCCCCCCGCCTCCACCATCTTCCGCGATATACTCGCATTTGGCCTGACGTGCCTTCCCATGAAAAAGCGGCCGCTGAGGGGCGAGAAACTAGGCATCCCCCCCTCATTATCCCGCCAAACAAGGAAACAAGCGGTCTGCCTGTCGTCGTGTCTTATCGTCGGGTCATACATTCACTGTAATTGAGGAGTTTCCTCAGTTTTGTGGACGCTCTTGTCCCTGAGGGAACTTTGATGAGCAGTGGGGCATTGCCCGGGCCGGTCGTAAATCCCTTTTCTCGGCCTTTGTCTGATGAAAGCGGGTTTCCACAAAAGCACCGGTTTCTCTCGCCCGCTCTCCCCAGCAGAAATCTCCGGGGTATGGCTCGAGCTGTCAGAGGTCGCAGAGTCATAAAACTGATGGACCAGGTTTTTGGCCTAATTTTTTGAGTGGAAAAATTAGGCCAAGCGATTTCCTCTGGATTGGCCTCTCACCAATCCAAAGGAAGTTCTCTCTGAGGCTTCGCGCGCTCTGTGAGAGATTGTGGAGACGTCCACTGTGCTGAGATATTTCTGCCGAAAGAACCCTGATTGGCTCGCAGAGCTACCTCTATTACTTTCTGGTGAAATACTCACAAGAATCTCCGCCGATTGGATGTTGACAATCCTGGCATGCTGTGATATAAAGTATGAAGTACGTACTACAAACTAAATTATAAGTGTATCGTAGTGTTTGGTACGTAATATACATTCTGCGTTGAGAGACAACTTCATGCCCCGACAGATCAATTTTACCCTTCGCCCCAAGGATATTGCGAAGTCTGCTACGGCTCGATTGAACGAAATTACAAGCGGTAACATCACGGCCGCTTTGGTCAATACCTACTATACGGCTGGTATCATTCCCGCCCGCCTCAGGAGAGAGGTGGGGGGAACACCTTTGTATGTGGAAGAAGCTGCTATTTGGGCAGCCGTGGCCAAGGCTTTGTTCATCTCCCGGTTTCAAGTCAAGCTAGAGTGGATCGCGCGAGTCCTTCGGCTCGTTGTCCCGTCTGGTTATGCCAGGTCTTCCTTCAAGAAGGCCCCTTTTTCTGACATTGGGGCCCTATGGGAGTGGTTGCGAGAGAACAGGACGTGGGGAAAGCTGCTCAGACATGCAATTGATTCAGGAATAGAGATTGGGGATGAGGATCCAGAGAATCATTTGGCCCCTCATATTGCAGACCAGGCCGACAAGGCCGGCACCTGAGCGGAGGGGGAGGAGGCAATTCTCCGTGTCGTCGTTTTCAAAGATGAGAAGCAACAATTGACGATGTTGAAGTGGGCTGAGGGAACGAAGAAACCAGAGGGGAAGGGGGAGTCAGTAGTGGGAAAAAAAGGACAAATCCTATCGATTAGTTCGAGCAAAGGTGGTGTTGGGAAAACCCATCTCGCTGTCAGCCTGGCGGCTGCTCTGGCCAGGAGAGACCTTCAGGTTCTTTTGATCGATGCGGATCTGGGCAACGGAATGGTTTCGGACCGGCTCGGCCTCTATCCCAAATGCAATCTGCTTCATTTCTTCCTGCGAGAGCGGAACGATCTGGTCCACCTGATCGAAAAGACCCCGTTCGGGTTTTTTCTTATCGGTGGCGAACGGGGAAATTTCGCGCTGGCGAATCTCAACTATCTCCAGAAGAGAAGATTTCTAAAGAATTTTATGGATGTAAGTCGGCATTTTGATTATGTCCTACTCGATCTAGCCTCAGGGATCAACCGTCAGTCGATTGACTTTGCCCTCTTGGCTGAAAAAACGATCGTTGTGACTTCCCCAAATGATATGATCAGTGGTTACGGGTGGGTAAAAGCCTGTTTCTCGAGATTCATACAATTAGAGAAGGGCCTCTCCAAACGAATCGAGGGGTATAAGCCTCGGCGGTTTTTCAAACCCCATATCCTCGTAAATAACGTCACAGACGTTTTCCAAGGACAAGCGGTCTTTGAGGCATTGGAGGGAGCCATAGAGAACAGAATGAAACGCGCAGCTCGCCCCTTTGAAATCAAAATGCATTACTTGGGAGCGTTGTTTCACAATCCCCGCCTGTTCCGAAAATCCGAGAAAAGACGGCTTCCGGTTTCCCTGGCCTCTGTCTATTCAAACGTGGCCTATTGCGTCGACTCCATAGCCGAATCAATTTGCAGCCCGTCCCCTTTTAGGGATTTGGATAATGAGAAGCGTCTCCAGTACACCCTTCAGATTCTCATGGAACACAGGGAGCGTATACAAGAAAAGGTGAGGCAAAAGGTCATGGACGTATCCCCGGTCAGAATTCGTCTACTCCAAAAACGGAAATTTCCACGTTTCGAGGTCAACTGCCCTGTCTCCTTTCTTTCCTTTGACAGATTAAGCATCGGAGAGACCGTAGACATCGGCCTGGGGGGCATGAAGATCAAATCCCGCAACCTTTTGTTCAAGGGAGAGACCTACGACTTCACGCTCACAATGAATGGCCAGACGATCAGCCCTACGGGAAAGGTTGTCAATATTGAGAATCAGCCTGAATTGGCCTATGGAGCCAATGTCTCTTTCTTGCGCCTGCCTAAGGATCAAGAGAGCCAGCTCCATGGTTTTCTCTCTGCCCGCAAATCCTGACGTCTCGAGGAATGAACTCGGCTGGTGGCGTAGCACCCAATGGCATGAGGGAGTTTCCGTGTCAGCTTACATTTGGTCTGCGGTCGTCTTTGTTCCAGATAAAGGCACCTCCCGCAGTTGCGGTCCAATTTCACCCTTCTACAGGATGCCATCTGAGTAGAAAAACCGGATAATCTCTGGGGGGAATTCTTTTCTCTGCCTGAGTTTCCCTATGGCTTACCATGGGGGAGAGCACCCTTAATTCCTCTGAAGATTTCTTCCCCATTCTGGCGAAAGCCGGTATGAGAGTTAATGATAATCAGCCCCCGATCCTCGTCCCGTCCGATCAGAATAGTCAACGGGACCCGCACCCTGTCCGGACCCCCTAAGACATTATAGAATTTGAAATCCTCGTCGGCCAGAATGGGAAAAGAAATACCCTTCTCTTCTCTAAAATACTTGACTTCAATTTCGTTGTTCCCAACCCCCACCCCTATCCATTTGATTCGACCTCTGGTCAGTGGATCTCCTTCAAGGCGCCAAATCACTTCATTGTATACGGGGGCCTGCATCTGGCATGCAGTGCAATGAATATTAAGCACCATGACCACGATCAGATCTGCTTCAATCTCCTGAATCGTAAACCCTTTTCCTTCGGGAACCCCAAGATAGGCACAATCATCTCGTCGAGCAGGGGAGGAGTATTCATAGTGAAGAAAACTCTCTCCGATTTCTGGTTGTCCCGAGACAGGGCGCTGTACAATTGGAAGGAGGACAAGCCACGCAGAAAAGAGTAAACCGAGAAGAAGAGAGAGTCTACTGTTTCTGCTTTTACCCACTCCCCTCATCTCCTGAACACCCGTAATCTCTCAAATAACTCACCCCCGATGACGCTTTCAACTTTATCTTTCTTCCTCGAGCAGCTTCATCACTTCATCAAGCTTCTTGTCAGCCACAGAGAGCAGAGCCTCCGAGTACTCCATATTATGGACAGCTCTTCCCTCTCTGACTAAATCGAAATTGTGTTTCGCCTCATCGAAGATGTTTTTGTACGACACATAGATCTTCTTTCCTTTCCTATTCTTGCTCTCCATGACACGTCTTACCTTCTCAATCTTAGAACCCGTTTGGGCCACCAGTTCCTTTCCCACGGTAATCCACCTGTCCAGCTTCTTGCCATAATCTGGTTGGTGACATCCGATGCAGCTCGCACGGAAACTCTCTATTCTTGACCGCTTTCCCTCGACCGTAGCCGAATGACAATCGGCACATTCTATTACGTCTGACTTCATCCCGGGCGTCCCCTCCACACCCGCGCCATTTCTTCCGTAAAATAGGTCTGCTGTCGTTACGTGGCAATCTTCACAGGTGACCCGACCCAGGGACGCACCGTGGTGGCAAACCGAACAGTCTCTGAGATATGTCTTTCCGTGGCTCTCCCGTGAGGAATGGCAGTCGCCACAATCTATTTCCTGCTCGACTGCATGCTTATCGTGGGGGAAAGTGATTCCTCCAAAGGGCACCGGCGTTTTGTCAATCTCTACATGGCAGAGGACGGTACAGGATAGTTGGAGATCGTACGCCTCGGGCACGTGGTCCCTAGATATCATGGCCATCGCCTCTTCCGCTTTACCGCTCGAGACGTTCAGAAGCTTGAGGGCGTATTCGATATTATGGGCGGCTTTCCCAAGAAGGACAAAGCTGTAGTTCCGTCTCGCCTCGTTAAGCAGGTGCTGGGCTTTCTTCAGCGTAGCTACTCCGATTTTCTCCCCATCTAGTCCATAGAGTTTGCTCTGAACATTGTAGATCTTCTTGTTCGTTTCAAGCTCCGCCCTAGTGATGAGTTTCTGCCAGTTTCGGAGCATCATCTCATACCCTTCGCCATGACATCGAATGCACCTCTCCTCTAACGCACTCTGATCATAGTCCGCGCTATACAGAGCTTTCTCACCTCGCGCCTCTGTACTATGACAAGCGGTACAATCCAATTTGGCAAGGAACATTTTACTGGGAGAGGGAGGCACGCCGATGCCTCCGACCCCTTTGTACATCTCCCTGGGGCCGAGATGGATCTCCTCAGCGTGACATTTGTCGCAGTTGGAATTGAAGTGGCTCAGCGTGGGAATTTCCCCTTTGAAATGTATGATTTCCCCATGGCAGCGGTAGCATTCGAGTTTATAGTCTGTCACATGGTTCTGGTGGATGAACTCGGACGGGTATTTTATCCGGAGAATCTCCGGATCGTCATGGCACTCCACACATTTGTGTGGCGGAACTTCTCCGTCCCCTTGGATGACGTTGAGATGGCATTCTCCGCAGGATACCCCTTTTTCGATGTACCTTTTGTGATTGAAGGCATATCCCTTGATGTTTATGTCACCCTTGGGCTCCGAGTGGCAGGACGTGCAGCTCCCAACGGCGCATGAGAGACAGTTCTCTAACGTCTCTTCTTCACGCTTCCCGTAGAAATGGCAGATGAAACAATCCGTCTCGGTCACGGTCAAGTGCGTTCCTTGGACGATCTGAGCATGACAGGTCGTGCATCGCAGCCGCTTACCCCGTCTCAACTCCTCCAGGTGCTGGGCATGATTGAAAACGACATTCTTGAAAAGTAAGCTGTTTTTGAGGTTTTCCTTGCTGTGGCATCCTGCCTGGAGGCAGCTTTTGTCGCTTATTACCGCGTGGGGTTTACTTGGATGTTTACCCGTTATGAAATAAGCCAATGAGAGCTGCCCGTCCCTCCATTTCCCCCTGAGGTGATTGGCAAAACCAGGCTCGTAGTGGCATCGAATGCAGGCCACTTGGCTATGGGAGGATGATTTCCACGATTCAATATAGGGTTTCATGTCATGACAGATTCCACAGAAGGTCGGCGTTTCAGTGAATTCATAGGCTAACACAATGAACAAAGAAAAAACCCCAAGACCGATGGCCAGGAGTCCATATACACCTCGCTTGTGATGCTTGATCCCGTACCGGATTGACCGAATGAGTTCTTTCAGATAATTATTCGCTGCCCGTAACGTTTCTGCTATGTCACCCATGCGTTCACCTACCAATCTAGGTATTTTGGTGTTTTAAGGATTTTCTTGGAACATTCCCAAACCAATTTGAGTGCTCCGCCCCCAACCTAGCATTTAAAAAAAGATTCTCCAGATTTAGGAGCGCGTGTTCCTGTCGTTTTGGGAGAGTCGTTTCAGGGATTCTCTCTTGCAGCCCCTTTCAACTGAGGCTCTCGGTCCCAAGAAGGTATTCGCTACCGCGCCTCTTCCTCAGCGGAAGTGCGGATTCACTGTCGACCCTTTGCATACGGACGATCTCACCAACGTCAGCCCAAATTGCTTCTTCAGAGAGTGTGGCCAGAAACAGCCATCAAGAGTGCCAGGTTCTGTGTGGGTCACCGCAGCATTCGGCACAGTCTTTCTCGCTCCCACATGTGCAAAGCCTTTTTGAACCCTTTGTCCTGGCACTGAGAAGATTTGTGGCTACCGCTTTCACCGCCGCTGCCGGGACGAATTCTCTCACCGTTCCGTTGTTCAAATTCCGTACCATGGAGATGGCGGGTTCATGGGAAATCAATCTCCGGAAATCCCACGAAACATGTTGAAATTATGAGAAAATTTGGTCCGGGGGATCAATGATGATATCTGGAACCGACTCACGAGAAGCTAAGAATAAGATGAGAGTGTTTCAATTCGCACAGCAGGGTGTGGGATATGGCACAGCATAAACCACACTTCCCCTGCCTCATACTAACAGACCGGGGGATGACTGTCAAAGTGCAACCGGAGGCATGGAAAGGCCTTCCCTATGCACGGTTTGTCAATCCATTAGCGAAAGAGGAGTACCCTTTTGGCATTCCGATTCACGCCTCTCTCTCCTCACTAACCTCTAAGTCGTGGTCGATATCAATACACCCAATGACGCTTTGAGCAGCCGGGCAGTGAGGGAGATATCGTTCGAATGCCCACCGCACATCATCCATCTTCCCAGGCGGAACTTTGAGATCGTAACGGACGCGGATCCTCGTAATCTTGAGAACGCCATTGACGTCCTCGATATCGCCGTCGACCAAAGCCCGGTATCGACCTTCATCGGTAGGAATACCCTTCTTGGCCAAGAAACTGGCCAAGGTTCCCATCATTCACCCGCCTACGCCACCGATGATGTGATCGAGTGTTGCCGCATGTTCCTCTTGTGGCTCAATTTTGTAAAACCGTTTGATTCCACCGTGAACACCATAATATACGGGGTCCTTGAATCCCTCGACGACAGCCTTTCGAACTGGCCCGTCGACCCGCGTAACGGTGATTCTCGATGTGTGAATAAGCTTCCCCATCCCATCCCTCCTCTGTTTTAGGCAGACTGTGGAGTCTCAAGCGTGTATCGAGCTCAAATCGGACCAGAAATCCTACCCGACCTTTCGAGGTTTATGAGACGACGTCTCAGACGAACCATTTCGCTAATTTCGTCCTCGAGGTCTTGTATCTTATTCTCGGTAAACGGATTCGGCGCTCCTCTCTCTTGGATTTCCCTTTCTCTCTCTTCTTGTATCGCCCGGAGCACTGCTTTTTTCTGAGCAATACGGTCTTCGAGCTCATTCACATCCAAAGGGTAGCGTCCCGGCATTGACACGATCTTACACCCAGTCAAAAAGCCCGGTATGACGAGACCGAGGAGCAGAAGGATCCCGAATCTTGACATGGCTTGGCGGTTGCCTACCCCCTGCACCTTCCTGCCCTGATGACCTTCCTCACGGGTCCGGCTCCCATGAGAGGCGTCTGTTTCAATCCTCAATTATATCATCATCCATGACGCCCCGGATTTCGCACAAACCTTACCCAGCAAGATGCTCCTATCACCATCATCGTGCAACATGGACAAATACAGGTCTCAAAACCCTCTCCAGGTCTCGAGGAGAGATTTCCATCATAAAGCCCCTTTTCCCGGCGTTGATGTATATCCTCGGAAGACTCAGAATCGACGCCTCAATGTAAACGGGAAGGGCTTTTGGGGTGCCAAAGGGCGAAATCCCGCCGACCATATAGCCGGTATGCTTTTGGGCATTTTCAGGAAGACAGGGCCTGGCTGATTTGGCGCCAATGGATCTTGCCATAGCTTTGGCTGAGACCTGCCTGTCGCCATGCATCAAGACGATAAACGGGAGCGCCCGGTCATCCTCCATTACAATAGTCTTTATCACCAAATGCTCGTCAAGACCGAGTTCTCTGGCCGCCCCAGCAGATACGCCTTTTTCTTGATATTTGTAGAAATGCCCCACGAAACTCACCCCATGCTCACGCACGGTGCGAATGGCTGCAGTAACCGGGAACCTCTTTCTTGCCACCGACACTTGACCTCACAATCACGGATCCGTGCTTTCGCCTGTTATTATCCGAATCGTGACCTTCACCGGTAACCATTTTCTTTTTCAAAAAGGAGCATAGAGCAACGTATTGCCCTTGTCAAGCCACAGCCCCTTTCAGTATCTTGGGCCAACAACCATTCAAGGACTGAACCCCTGTCTCATTATGGTGCTATCAACGGCATGACTATGCTGAGGATTGAATGTCTAACGAATCCTCTCTCTCCCAAAATGACTTGAAATCCGCCTCAGGATCATTATCCATATTAGAGGGTCAGGGATTGGTTTTCCGGTAACGCACCGAGAGACATCCAGGGCCTCCATCGAGATCTGTCAATTCACGCGATAGCTTACCAATTTTACAATCACCGATGGGGCACCATCGTGAGGGCCCAGCACCAATCCTATGATATCTGACAATTAACAGGGGAATGTGATATGATTTTGTGGTAGTTGTTTGATGATTTCCGCAGGAGAATCGATATGAAACTCAATGACACGGAGTTTCCGTTCAAATCCGTCCTCAGCTTTTCACCCCTTGTTGCTCTTTGGGATCAGGCCATCTCCAAGGAACAACGGGTCAAAGCCGCCGTTGTCATGAAGATCCAAGAGGAATTGAAAAAGGCTCCTGAGCTACTCGGTCCTATCGAGGACCTCTCTGTTATTGAACGGCACAGAGAGCTTGTGGAAATGCTCATGACGATCGTTTTCCCACCCGCCTCCTGGGATCGGGACTATGCGGCTGCCTTCATTCCTTTCCATTTCAAGCCCGTTCATGCGACCCCCCTCTTCGAGCACGTTTTGATGCCTCACAAGGGTACCTTAGGGGACCGGGCGAACGTCGATCCAGAGAAATGGGCGTGGGGAAGGCTCATAAAGGCCTATCTTCATATCATGAGGACGTTCTACGGTGTTGAACTCACCTTTGACTACCCGCTCATCATCACCGCTAAAGATCGAGAAACCGGGCTGGATCGCCACTTCAAGATTAGCATGGATCCCCAATTCATAGAGGTCAAAAAGGTCCGAAAGCTGAAGCCCTTATCGGAAAGGTCCAAGAAACGACTTATGGCCAATATGACCGATCTGGAGCTGTGGATGGAGCTCATACCACCCGAGAATTTTGAGTTCCATGGGTTCACCGTGCTGAGGGCTGTCGACGTAACGGACCAGGAAGTCCTGTCCTCACTCAGGCGAGACCTTATCGAAAAGGAATCGATCTTCTCTAAGGACGGATATGATCGCCTTCAGAGGAGACTGAGGACGTTTCTCAGGAATCCGGAACTGATTCTGGGCCTCGCTGCCATACAGGGAGAGCAGGTCTTCATTCTCAGTCCCGAATACAAGCTCGACCATGACTGCATTTTTGCCGATTCCTTCCACTGCAAGACATGTGATTTTGAAGGGTCCATATTTGATCAGGCGATCAAAAAGGGAGAACCACTGGTCATCGAGGATTTAAAGGCATACCCGAACCGCGGCTTTCTGGAGAAAGAATTCATCAAGAAAGGTGTAAGAAGCATATTCGTTACACCCTTGCATTATCAGGATAAACTTCTTGGCACCTTGGATCTCAAGTCGCCGAATCCTGGAGATTTGAGAACGATTAGCGTCATGAAGTTGTGGGAGATTCTCCCTTTGTTCTCCGTGGCCCTCAATCGAAGTCTCGAAGAGCTAAACCACCGTGTCCAGGCAGTCATCAAAGAAAAATGTACCGCCATCCACCCATCGGTGGAGTGGCGCTTCCGAAGGGCGGCCCTAAATTTCATCGAGAAACAACGGAATGGCGGATCTGTGGAGCTCGAGCCTATCGTATTTCGTGACGTCTATCCCCTCTATGGCCTGTCAGACATTCGAGGCTCATCGGATCATCGTAATTTGGCCATTCAGGCCGACATGGTTGACCATCTCACTATGGCAAGAGAGATCATTCTTCTTGCCCGTCGCCACAGGTCCCTGCCGATTCTCGATGCCCTCTCCTATCGTATAGGAAAAGAAGTCGCAGATCTTGAATCCGGCCTAAGGTCCGGTGACGAGGTGGCCAAGCTGGATTTTATCCGCCGAGTCGTTGAGCCTAATTTCGGCCATATTCAGGAGTTTAGTCCTGACGTGCGCCAGAAGATCGACGCCTATCGCACTGCCATGGATCCGCACTTTGGCACCCTTTACCGTAAACGCAAGGATTTTGAAGAGACCGTTGACCTTATCAACGAGACAGTTTCTTCGTACCTGGTCAAGGAGGAAGAGAAGGCCCAGGAATTCTTTCCCCACTATTTCGAGAAACAGAAAACTGACGGTGTGGATCACAGTATCTACATCGGTGCATCCATGGTTGAGGACGGCCGGTTCGATCTGCTTTATCTCAAGAATCTTCGATTGTGGCAGCTCATGGTCATGTGCAGGGTCGCGTGGCAAACGGAGCGATTGAAAAAGAACCTCAAAGTACCCCTGGAGGCCACTCATCTCATCCTCGTGCAAAATACCCCCCTGTCGATACGCTTCCGTCCTGATGAGAAGCGGTTCGACGTAGATGGAACCTACGACATTCGGCATGAGATCGTCAAAAAGCGGATCGATAAGGCGGTGATCAAGGGTGGAACTGAGCGGCTGACTCAGCCCCGAAAGATTGCGATTGTCTATTCACACCAGCGGGAAGCCTTAGAATACCGGGAGTATATAGACTATCTTCAGGCCTCTGGCTATCTGACCGATGAGCTGGAGGAATTCGATCTGGAAGACCTCCAGGGGGTTCATGGCCTGAAGGCGTTGCGGGTTGAAGTGGACGTTGAGGCAGCTGCTTTGAAGCAAGAAATCCTGCCAGAACATGTAAGGGAGGCCATAGAAGCCATGCCTCCAGTCTCCACGAGACCAACCTAGCAGACCGGGAAACCAGGGCACCCTTTCATGCCGTTCACAAAATCCCGGAGGCCTAGAGTTCTTGAGCCGACCGTTACGGTTCGTCCAGGCCTTTCCCCTGCTGAGGGCAGAGCGGAATGAGCATCGATTTCAACGCTAATGAGATCTTCGACATGGCAATGCAAATCGAACGGAATGGTGCCATTTTTTACCGCCTCGCCGCAAAGCACTCGGGAGACCCAAATACTCGTCACATGCTGCTTGAACTGGCCACTCGGGAGGATGCCCACGAAAAGGTTTTTGCCTCGATGCGGGAAAACCTCTCGGCCTCAGAGAAGCTTCCGACCATATTCGATCCACACGGTGAGGCGGCTTCTTATTTGCGAGCACTGGCGGATGGCCACGTCTTCGATCTAACCAAAGATCCGACAGATTTCTTGACCCCAGACCAGAGCGTGGAAGTTGTCCTGAGGAAAGCAATAGAGATTGAAAAAGATTCAATTATCTTCTATCTGGGGATGAAGGACGTGGTTCCTCACCGCCTGGGCAAGAACAGAATCGATCATATAATCAGGGAAGAAAAGAGGCACATTGTCTCCTTAAGCGACAAACTGGCTGGGCTGCATGGATGAGCCGGTTTCATCCTGAATGGGACGGCAAAGCCTTCACCAAAGGGTGGAAAAATGAATGACGAAAGGGATATTGATTACACGTGCGAGACCTGCGGTTCAGAGGCCGATCTCATAATCGAAGGCTTTGACACCGTGAAAGACGTGATGAAACTGGCGACCGTGGTGTGTGAACACTGCGGCTCAGAGGAGGACGTCGTCATACCAGAAGAGGCTGACGAGTCCCTACGCGCAGTGAGTATCGGCTTGAAAAGGGAAAAAGAAGCCCATCTCTTTTACACACAAGCCGCGAAAAGAACCTCCAGCGAGAAAGGTAGGGACATGTTCACCCAGTTGGCTGCCTTTGAGATGAACCACTATCGAAAGATGGTCGATCTCTGTCATTCTCTTCAGAAGAACGGCAGATGGGTGCCCTATGCCGGCCAGGAGGATCTGAAGCCGGGCAGCCGAATAGAGGAAGATCAGGAGAAGGAAGAAACAATGGAAAACGATATCGATGCCTTAACGGTAGCGATCAAGAAAGAGGAGGAGGCTGAGGCTCTTTATCGAGAGATGGCAGAAAAGACGGAAGATCCCCTGGGAAGAGAGATGTTCAAGAAATTGGCTGCCGAGGAGGAGATGCATCGGAGGATTTTGAGCGACCAAATGTACTCCCTTTCCAATCAAGGCATCTGGCCCTGGGGAGATTAACGTAGGTCGGGCGCAAAGGGGAGTTCGCAGGACAAGTTACTAACCTGAGAATAATATTCACTGGCGAATTGAACTGATTTCACCACAGAGCCACTGAGGACGCAGAGACCCATTCCATTCCGTTTGCCGAGAGACGTCGCCAAACGGAAAATCTCAGCCCTTTCGGGAAAAGTACACACCTTGCAAGATGGAGGCACGTTTTTTTGCCCATCCCAGCCTTGGGATGGGCGAAGAAGACAGAATCCTCAGTGCCCTCTGAGATTCCGTGGTGGACAAAGCACTGCGAACGCAGGGACGGAAAAAATGCCCAAAGCGCTTGTCGTTTATGCCACGAGGAGTGGCCAAACCAAAAAAATCGCACATCTTGTCGCCGAGGGAATAGAGCTGTCGGGCGTGGATAAGACGATTGCCCCTGCAACCGAAATCGAGGACGACTTAGATCTGGGCAGTTTTGACGCCCTCGTTATCGGCTCTGCAACGTATCACGCTGACATGATGCAGTCTGTACAGAACCTGTTGGCCATGGCCGAAAAGTCAGACCTTCAAGGAAAAGTCGGTGCAGCCTTCGGCGCTTAAGGTTGGAGCGGGGAGGCGCCAGATCAGGTCTTCCATACAATGAAAACGGTTTTGAATATGGATATGGCGAGTCGGTCCCTAAAACTGAAGCCTGCCCAACTGGTCGATGGCGAAGAGATCGCCAGAGACTATGGTCACGAGATTGCAAAGAAAATCGGCCACTAACAGCTCACACGTTCTAATTCTTTAGGACCCCTGTTGTCTCGGTTCAACAAACACCTGTGAAAGGATATTTTTCGATCTGAAGGGCCCGCTTCTTATCTCTCACGGCGCACCCAGAAAGTCAGGGGAGCTCTCCCTGGGTTGGGGACGGTTCACTCGAGAGGAGACCTCGGGGCTTCCTTCTTAACGTGGATTGCATCGCTAAACGGATTGAATGGGCCAATCAAGATCCTTGAGACGATGATGACATCATGCCTATTCCCGGGAATTTGACCACCACCGCCATGGCAGTAATGCCTCACAGAGACGTGGACCGGGCAATGAGAATGGCCCTTTCCCTCGATGTTCCTTTTTGGCCCCAGCTTCCGCATTTCAGCTACTATGAAGACATGTATGTGCAGGCCTCTGAGCACTTTCCAGGAATCGTGCTCGACCTCGGGAAGCGAACCCTTCGGTTTTCCAGGGACAAGTTCATAGGCGAATTTGAGGAGACCATGGCTCATTTCGATGAACCGGAATGCCTGGACATCAGTACGACCTATTCGGCTGTATACCACCGTTTCTTAGATCTCGATCTGTCAGATAGGCCCGCGATACGGGGACAACTCGAGGGACCGATCAGTTTTGGATTCAATGTTCTCGATGAGGATGACCGGCCGATTCTTTTTGATGATACCATCCGCCCTTTCATGCTCGAGTTTTTGGCACGACGGGTGAATGTTCAGCTGGGTCGGCTCAAAAAAATGAATAGAAATGCTTTCATGTTTGTCGACGAACCGGGGCTCCAGTTCCTTTTCAGTGCCATGTCAGGTTATGGAGATGTAGCCGCCCGGATGGATATGGAGACCTTTTTTTCTATGATCCACAGGCCCCGGGGTGTGCATCTATGTGGCAATCCAGACTGGGATTTCTTGCTCGGACTCGATATCGAAATCCTATCATTGGATGCCTACTCCAATCGAGAGGTGTTGATCGCCTACGCACCATCTATTCGCAATTTCCTCGATCGTGGGGGTGTCATTGTTTGGGGTATCATTCCAACTAATGACGAGCCTTTTGAGAATGAAAATCTGGCTTCCCTGGAAAGTCTTCTTACCGACATATGGACGTCCCTCGGCAGAAAAGGAATCGATCGTGAATTCCTCCTCTCCAGAAGTATGCTTTCTCCAGCCACATGCTGCCTTGTGAACCCCGACGCTGAAAAAACTGTCGAGAAGGCCTTCACCATGACTCAAAAACTATCTTCTATCCTTCTGACAAAGAACAAGCTAATCCCTGCCGGGTAAGGGCACGACATCATCGCGATTTCTTCCCCCTGTAGGCGAACTCTCACAACGCATTGACTAACCACAAGACAAATTGGGAAAATAAAAGAGTGTAGTGAGCAGGGATTATAGCTCGCTCTCTCACCTTTTTTGTTGCCATAGCACACCTTTTCAATAGTTGTAGAGAGAGAGGAAAAAACGCTGATGGCGCCAGAGAAACATCGATTTCGAGTGAGGAGGGGGTCTCACATGGATGGGCACGAACGGGGATCGGCTTTTTCGAGAGCACGAAATGATCGGCGCTCCCAAGGAATCGATGAGCTTGCAATCCTGAGAGGGGCAGTTGAAAACACAAATGAGGCCTTTGTCACAATCGACCAGACTCACAAGGTCATATTTTTCAACAGGGCTGCTGAAGAGATTTTTGGCTATAGCCGCGAGGAGTTGATTGGAAAGGACCTAGACATCATCTTAGGGCCTCGGTGCCGCGAAAACCATCGGCATGCTGTCAGCCGCTATCTTAAGACGAGAAACCCCACCTTGATCGGCCACGAGACGGAGTTCATCACGACCCGTAGGAGTGGTGAAACTTTTCCTGCATCCATATCTTTCTCGGTCGCCGAGATTGAGGGCCGACTTTTTTTTACCGGGATTGTTAGAGACATGACTGAGACCAAGGCACTTCAGGAGCGAATCTCTAGATCAGAGCGTTTGGCAGCTCTCGGCCAGGTGGTGGCCGAAATCAGCCACGAGATAAAGAACCCCCTGATCATGATCGGAGGGTTTGCCCGGCAACTTTTGAGGACCGTTCGGGAGGATAGAACACGCTCAAAGCTGCGTATCATCGCCGATGAGGTAAACAGATTGGAGTATCTTCTCGCGGATCTCAGGGACCTTTACGCTCCCACAAAGCTGACCACCGAAGAGATCGACATCAATGATCTCATGAAGGAGATTTACTCCCTTACAAAGGATGACTGTCAGGCGAGGAATATCGAAATTAAGCTAGAGACGCAGACGGAGGCAGCAATGGTGGCAGGAGATCGAGAGAAACTGAAGCAGGTTTTCCTCAATCTCGTGAAGAATAGCCTGGAGGCAATGGAGAACGGGGGAAAACTCTCCATCCAATCAAAAAGATCTGGGAACAAGATCGAAATAAGAATCTCGGATAATGGACCTGGAATCTCCAAAGAAGTCAGGAAAAAGATATTCACCCCCTTTTTTACGACAAAAAAGCAGGGTACCGGCCTCGGTTTGTCTATCTCGAGAAGGATCGTCGAGGATCACCCGGGCAGCTCCTTTGCGATAACAAGCAGCGAGGGAAAGGGAACCATCGTAAAGATAGCCCTGGAAATTAACAGACAGGTGGAAGATAAGACATCACTGTAATGGAATCACGGTCTTTTTTGACTCCCAGGGTCCTTTAACTAAGGCAAAAAAGCCATTTCTCGGTCGGAACACCCTACATAAACTCCGATTGGATCAATTCCGGGAGCTCTTTCACGCTGGGTATGACATGGGTGTGCCAGTACCGTCCCCACGCTGTCACTGGGCGAGGTCCACTCAACACACCAACCACACCCCGACAGCCAGCATTCCGGCCTTCTAGCATGTCTGCCGGGGTATCCCCAACCTTGATCACCTCATGGACACTCTGAACATCGAGGTGGGTCATGGCATAGAAAATCATAAATGGGGCCGGCCGCCCAATCTCACCAGGAATGTGCTCTACATCGACAGACACATCGACCAGGCCATCCTTCACCCATCCCAGGCCCTCCATTATTGCTTCAGTGACCGCCCGATGGAATCCCGTGTCTGTGGCGACCTTGATGCCATGATCGTGGCACCAGCGGAAAGTGTCTGATGCTCCAGGGACCTCCTTCACCTCCTTTCTGTAGTGCTCGATCATGATTTCCTGATACCGATCAAAGACCTTCTTGGCTGATTCATAGGTCTCTGGGTCTTTGATTTTCTCAAAATCCTTGATGTCAATTTCTTTGCCTCTCTCACGGGCGATGAGAAACTGATAGAGATGAATCTTGTTTGTCCCCATGTTCACAAGAATCTCCTCAGGGGTCGTCTTGAGTTTGAATTCTTGTGCCGCCCTGTAAAGGCAATCCCTCACGCCTGTGTCGTCATGCACTGTTGTACCCGATAAATCAAACATGACCATGCTGATTTTTCCCAATTTTCCATACCTCCTCAAACTTAATGAACTCGGATCCTCCCCACTGTAGGCAATAAGCTCGTGCAAGCCATCGATCCAGTATTTTGCATGATTTGGCAGGAGTACTCCCCTGTTTCTGAACGATCTTTACGGAAACGGCGAGATACACCCATAGAGGGAAAACGAGAAGATAAAGGCTCCCTGTGGAATCGACCAACGAGCTGAACTCGTGGCTTCACAACTTCTCTGAAACCTGGGCGACATCTCGCATCGACGACAGCTAGGGAACATATTGCAGATGAATCATGAAATCGATAGCAAGAGCGAGAAAGCAGGCGACGACTGGAGTCAGAAACCACCCAAGAAGGATGTTTCGCAGCGTCTGTCGACTAATTGTGTTAATGCCTTTGATAATGCCCACCCCCAGCACGGCACCGACAACCGCCTGAGAGGTCGAGACAGGAACGCCCACAAATGTATAAATGTGCACCGTAACTGCTTCGGCCAGAACGACAACGAGAGCGGAGAAAGGATCGAGCTTAACCAGCTTCTTGCCTATTGTCTCCATAACCCGTCGGCTGAAAGTCATGATGCCAAGGCCTATACTCAGCCCCCCGATGAGAACCGCAGAAAACACCGTCAACGCTCCGGCACCCACAAAAACAGCTGTGACATTCGCCACGTTATTTGCCCCAAGCGCGTAAGCCCCGTACGAACCGGCGCCGATAAAGCATAGCCGCAGGCCAATGTCTGACTGAAAGAGATTCATATTGAGCCTATTGTAAAGGACGGCCAAGGCCCTGTAAACGACAACCGCAATCACTACCCCCCCCACGGGTGTCCCAAACCAGCACAAAACCACCTTTCCCAGCCCCAATAGGTTAAGTTGACGATTAAGTAGCCCAATCCCTAAAATGGCTCCCACCACAGCTTGGGAGGTCGATACTGGGAGACTTAGAATTGTCATAAGGGATACAGTGGCTGCTGCAGCAACTGATGATATCACGGCCTGACGGAGTGTTATTTGAGTCAATCCCCTGTATGTCTCTATACCTGCGTCGCCCTCGAGGAGTGCCCCGATGAGAACAAACAGGGAAGCCAAAACTGCAGCAGTCGAGAATCTCAACATTCTCGAGGATACGGCTGAGCCAAACACATTAGCCGCGTCGTTGGCCCCGAGTGACCATCCCAAGAATACTCCGCCTAGGAGATAGAGCATTACACCCGCCGCTTAACACTAATAATGTAGACTCGTCGGGAAACCCGGTCTGCCTGATCCGAGATCTCTCCCAGTTGAATGACCATTTCCTTGAGTTGAAGTTTTTGAAATGAATCCAGATCAGACTCGAAGATTTTGGTGATGATCCGTCGTTCGATGTGATCACAGTGACTCTCTTTGTTGTCGATGTTGTGGACTAGGGATCTAATATCCTCAGACTTCCTGAAAAGCGCTTCCACCTGCTTGACCAAGAGTTCGCAGCATTCCAAAGACACCCGGATCAGCTCTTTGACATCCAAAACAAGGGAGTCTGGCGTACTCAACCTTTGAGTCTGAATCATGTAAAGGATAAGCTCGAATATACTAGGGATTTGGTCAACCGACTCAAGCAACCCCAAGATGTCCCCCCGAGACTCCGGAATCAGCGCCTTAGCATACATCATGGTTTCGATCTCGTTACGAATGTCATCGGCCCTCGACTCGACCTTATGGGTCTGTTCGATCAGAAACTCGAAGTCCTCAGAAAACCCCTTTTCAAAATAAGTGTTCATGGCTTCCTGAAAATTCTCTTGCGCTGTTCTCAGGTTATCCAGATAATCGTAGATCAACGATTCAATGTGTTGTTCTTTCTTAAAAAGAAATTTGAACATGATATTAGCCTTTCGAGAGAACTGAGCCACAATCCTCCATAGCCAATTGACACACCTCTTCTGTGAGAGAACCACAAGATATCATTTTTCAGAACCGGTTGGGCAAAAACTGTTGAGTGTGAATAAGATAAACAGTATAAATTAAAACACATAACGCTATCAGTCAATTTAATATTCATGGGACAAATCGCACATCAGATCAGTCATGAACTTTCATCAACTCCAAATATTTTATACCGTCGCAAAACACAAAAGCTTCACCCGGGCGGCACATGAACTCCTTTTGACCCAACCCGCGGTGAGCATACAAGTCCGACAGTTGGAAGAGGAATGCAGGACGAAACTCTTCGATCGGGTTGGGAAGAAGGTCATCTTAACCGAGGCGGGAAAAATCCTGCACGGCTACGCGGCAAGTATTCTCAATCTCTCTAAGCAGGCTGACTCAGCTCTCCAGGATCTCCAAGGGCTTAAGGCAGGTAGTCTGGAAATAGGGGCGGGGCTCACCTTGGGCGCCTATTACCTACCAGAGATCATCAGCCGGTTTTCAGCAGATTACCCTCACATCTCTATTCGCATGCACCTCGGCAATTCAACTCAGGTTATCGAGGAGATTCTCTCCTTCAAGGAGGACCTCGGCTTTGTCGCCCAGGTTCATCGTCAGGACCAGTTGGACGTAATTCCTTTCCTCAGGGAGACACTCGTAGCGATCACCGCCCCTGATCACGCCTTGGCCAACCGAAGAACTGTTTCAATCTCTGCACTCAAAGGCCAGCGATTCATCCTTCGCGAAAGGGGATCCGCTACTCGAGAGGTGGTTGAAAAGACACTGGAAGAATGCCAGGTTCCTGTGAATGTCGTCATGGAGTTAGCCAGTAATGAGGCAATCAAAGCCGCTGTGGCAAGTGGTTTAGGGGCCTCCATCGTCTCTGAACGGATAGTTCGAAAAGAGCTGTCGACCAAGGCGTTGAGGATACACTCCTTTTCAGATGCCAAATTAGAAAGAGATCTGTACATTGTCCATCACAAAGACAAGTACCTCTCCTCACCTGTCCGGGAGTTTATTCGGCACGCCATGATGGCCTTCGGATAACTTCCTCACACTAAGATTCCCAATGCCATGAGAAAAGGTCTCCCTTGAAGATGGTATGCCACCAGATCGCGCCTATCCCGGGCACGTGTCTCTCGATCTATGATGGATCAGGGTTCTAATAAGAACAGGAATGCACGCGAAATGGGTAGAGAGACGGTTTAAGAGACAGTCATCGAGTCTGAGAGGCTGTGGCCGACATCGTGCTCAACCAAATGGTCAAACTCCTGCGGCAAGGGGAGGGACGCAAGGCCTAGATGATTCAATTACACTCTCGATTTCATGGTGGCCAATTCAAGCTGATCGGCGGCGTCTTCCGCTCGGTCTGATATTTCAACGATCGTATCGAGGCAGAGCCTTAAATGGATCTTGTGACCGTAGTCCAAGGATGAGGTAAAGATCTGGCGGGTCAAGTCCCACTCGATCTTGTCAACGTCGGACTCCCTGATCCCCACCTCTTTCGCTTTTTCCCGGATAAAATCCACATCCCCTTCTCGTTCAATGTAACCCAGCATACCCTTCTTGAGGATCTTCATAATACCAAAGGACTCGCGCGCCACACGAAGAAACTCGCCTTTCAGTTCTTGTGGAATCTCAGGGCGTTGATCCAAAAAGAAATCGCAACACGCCTCCGCCGCATCATCTACCTTGTCAATACTTTCTACCAGGTTATGGATATCTTCTCTAAGCCTGGGTAGATAGGCCCCTGAGTACAGCCGATCTCTGATGTTGTAGCGAATAAAATCGGCGTTGGTTTCCATATTGTCTACCTTCAGGGCGAGGGCCTTTGCTTCAGAGATGTCCCCGCTGATGTAGGTTTCAATGGCCTTTAAGGCTGTCGCCAATGACTCCTCCACCGTATTGAGATGCTTCACGATTAATTCGATCACTTCTTTCTCTTTCTTGAAAACCACGTCGGGGCCTCCTTATGGCTAAGATTCTCTGGATTACAACAGAGTAGTATACGCTCCGTTGGATATCAGGTCCAATAAGATCTGATGACTAACTGTCACGCCCACGATCTTTTCATCTTTCTCATTCCAGATAAAATACAGCCCGATACAAAACAAAAGCGGACAGCCCGGCAAGCGATGGCGTCAATACCCATCCGATTAGGATCGTCAAGATTGTCTTTCTACTGATCGTTCGTGCGCCTTTTGCGAGGCCCGTCCCAGCCACAGCACCAACAATCGCCGATGAGGTGGATACCGGAATCCCCAGCAATGAGAAGAGGTGAATACCAAAGGCGGAGGAAACCTGGGCGGCAAGGGCACCGGAAAGATCGAGTGGGGTTATGCCCTTACCGACTGTGTCGGCTACTTTCCTGCCGAACGTGATGGCGCCAAGGGCCAAAGCCCCCCCTCCGATTGCGACAAGTATTCTTGGATGAATGATACCCAAATTGGCGATGGGCCCCACGGCATTTCCGGCGTTGTTCGCACCCATCGAAAAAGCCACGTAACAGCCCGAGAGAATTGCCAACCACCCCATAACGTTTTGCACAAAGATAATGGACCCTTTCAGACGACGAAGAATGGACCCAAGAAAATGTGTTATCCCAAATGAAAGGATCATCGTTAGAAGGGGGCAGATTACCCAACTCTCCGCAATGGTGACAAACTTTGAAAAATCAACATCCGCCCCGACACCCAATCCGATACCAACCACACCACCAACCATGGCCTGTGACGTGGATACTGGAATTCTAAGACAGGTGGCAATGGTAACAAAAAACCCCGCACAAAACAGAGCAATAAATACTGCCAAATAAGGGAGTTCCTCTGCCACAATCCCTTTGCCGATCGTTTTCAACACATAGTGCCCCTGAAGCAGGGCTCCCAGGATTGCAAAAACCGCAACCAGCGTAACAGCTCTCCAGTAGCGGATCAGCCCAGCACCCACGGTCGTTCCGATACAGTTCGCCGCGTCGTTGGCTCCGATATTCCAACCGACGTAGATTCCACCAAGCAGGATTAAATAAATCAGCGCGAATTCTATTGCTAGTCCCTCCCCACGGACGAGTTTCCCGATTAAAAGAAACAAAGAAGAAGCGGTTTTTCGGTTGGAACCTCTTTTTAAATCACAGAATGTAGAATGATAAGAATTAGCAATGTTTATCCAACCTATCAAGATGTCATATACGAAATCTTATCCGCCTACTTGTTCTCACGTCTCACCAGCATAATATCTTCTGCACTTCTTTGGAGCATTTTCCAGCTTAATTGGCCATGCCTATGCAAAAAACCCCAAAGAAAATTACACACGAGGCGATGAATCTGACCGGGCCATACGGTTCTTTGAGAAGGATATTGCCAAGGATCACCCCAAGAACTATGCTAAGTCGCCGCATTGAGATAATATAGCTGATCTTCTCGAATCTCATAACAAAAACGATCAGAGAATAGGAGGACATGATCAAGATGCCTGTTGCGGCGGCAGCCCGCCGGCTCTGGTTCCATTGCTCTCTGATCGACTGTCTTCTTCCGGAGAAAGCGATCCACATGGTGAGAAAGACAAAACCGACGAAG
>JABAOH010101158.1_pt1 | contig 24379 bp, 33 predicted proteins | sample 7062181 | NCBI WGS metagenome assembly JABAOH01 (sample SAMN14538630, study PRJNA623070) | marine sediment metagenome | biome: marine biome [ENVO:00000428]; feature: marine pelagic biome [ENVO:01000023]; material: deep marine sediment [ENVO:00002113]; isolation source: pool of 5 deep marine... | reverse complement strand
TCCGGCTAAGCATACTGCCCTCTCAAGGCAGTGATCTCGGGTTCAAATCCCGACGGGAGCATCTTTTATTAAAATAAAAAAAGAAAGGAAGTTAATTGCTTCCAATTAGAAATATTACATTTGCAGAAGTAGTTACATCTTGATCAGATGAAAATACTGGTGTAGGTGGTGCTGCAAATGCAGCTTCGGCCATATCGAAACTAGATCTTGCATAAACAGGTGTTGGGTAAGGCATTCCAAATTCTGACAAAGAAATGGACTTTACACCAATAATTTTGTGGTTAACTGGTCCTAATGCTTTGTTTGCTTTGGATTCTGCATTTTTAACTGCTTGAGAAATGAGGTCGTCCTTTACATCAAGTTGTTTTTGTGGTGATAATGTAAAGTAAACACTATCTACTCTATTTGCACCAGCAGAGACTCCACCATCAATTATGTCTGCTGCAGAATCTAGATTCTTAGTTTCAACCATTACAATGTTTGAAACTCTATATCCTTTCAGTTCTTGTGTGTATCTACCGTCTTTATCTTGGTAGCTGTCATAGATTGGTTGGATATTGAATCTAGAAGTGCTAATATCATCAACACTTATTCCTACTTCAATTATTGAATCAACTACAGCATTCATCAAGTTTGAATTTGATTCAAGAGCTTGTTTTGCAGTTATTTCTTGTGTTTCGACTCCAAATTGAATGACAAGTAAGTCAGGATCAACTGAAGTTGTCGCAATACCTGTTACTGAAATTACCTTCTCCCTTGATGGAAATGGGGTTGTTTCTTGTGCTATTGCTTGATTGTTTATTGCTGTAAGACTTACAGCAAATGCAAGTATCAAAGCTAGACTCGTAATTGCTGCTAATCCCATTATTTTGTTCATGAAATAAAAAATTGGTAAATAGTATATATGAAATTCGTATTATTGATTAGTTAAAATTCAATTTTTCAATTGGATTTTTCTTTAAATAACTAATACAACTTTTGTAATATAATGGGTTTGAGGGATATTTCTCTAAAGGAAGAATATAGATCAGATAGAGATAATTTAATTGAGGAATTTTTTATTCCCTGTCTTGATAACTGCATAGAATATGATAGAGCAGTAGAATATGTTACTCTTAGAAGTCTTACAGGATATTATTTTGGTTTAAAGAGTTTTTTAGAAAATAATGTACAGATTAGATTTGTAGTTGGACATAGGTTTAGAACGTCAGACTTGAATATATTGTCAAAACTTTATGGGAAAAAAAATGGTTTGTTATCTCTTAAACTTTCATCTGCCAAAGAAAAAAAAATCTCAGTTTTAAACCATATGATTGAAACTAACAAAATGAAAATAAAAATTGCAATTCCAAATTCTGAAGAGGTTTTTGGTTCGTTTAGTGAAAAGACTGGAATTTTTCATGATGAAAATGATGATGCGGTTGCATTTACTGGAACATCAAATGAAACATTTGATCCCCAAAATAGAAATTTCGAGTCTATCGATGTTTTCTCTTCATGGAACGAAAAGTCTAGAGTTGACATCAAAACAAATGATTTTGAAAATCTGTGGCAAAATAAAACAAAAAATATTACAGTTTACGATTTTGAAAAAGCAGTAGAGAAAAATCTACTTAGCTATTCAGCAGAATGGATTCTTCATACATCTTAGTTCATATCTTGAAATTTTTGATATCTAGTCTTTCCTTGTTTTCAAGAAAATTCATTTTAGAGATTTTATAATAGATTATTTCTCCTCTTCTTTCAATTACAGCAATTATAGGTTCTTTGCCCATCTGTGTTATCTGTTCTATCTTTTTTTGAAGTTGGCCAATTTTTTCTTGTTTTCCTTCATTTAGTCCAAAGATCAAAAATTTTGCGCCTTTTTCACCAAACTGTCCTCTTTCATAGACACGAAAATCAGAACCAAACCCAAATCCATCTTTTACTGTATATCCCCTAGTTTTCAAATCTCGATAGATTAGAAATTTAGTTAACGAGTCTTCATCATGTTTAATACAAATTTGCATCATAGTATCAAAGTCGATTTTCTTATTTCCTTTTGAAAGTTTCAGTCTGTCATTGTATAGAAAATAAAGAGTTTCAAATGATTTTAGAAAAAATTTTTTCTTATCAAATTCACCATAACCCTTTTGTTCTAAGCTTTGTTGCATGTTTTTACTTGTAATCAGGGTTTGATCTTTGATTAATTCTCCTGTAACTAGGGGCTCAGACTCCAAGGACATGTTTTGAGAGAATATCTTTCCATATATTGATGCGTCGAATATATTGAAGGCTAGAAAATTTGTTTTTTCGACTAACCGTTAAAATATGGGCGTAAAATCTTAGCTGTAAAGGTGATTTAATGCACGGTGCTAACTATAGAAGAGGAAATGGACAACCATATACTCGAAAAAAATACATCAAAGGTAAGCCTCAGATTAAAATTGCAAAATTTGAAGGAGGAAAGCCTGGAGATTATGATTACATTGTACAATTAATGATTAATGAAAAAATGCAGATTACTCATATGGCAATTGAATCAGCTAGACTAGCAGCAAATAAAGCTGTAGAAAAAGTCGCTGGTGAAACAGGTTATTATTCTAAACTTAGAGTTTATCCTCATGTTTTGTTAAGAGAAAATAAAATGATTGCAGCAGCTGGTGCAGATAGATTACAAGAAGGAATGAGAAGAGCTTTTGGAAAAGCTGGAAGTTTAGCAGCACGAGTAAAATCTGGTCAATGTATAATGGAAATACATGTAAAAAAGGAGCATCTTGAATTAGCCAAAAGTTCTATGAGAAATGCTTGTGTAAAATTACCAGGAACTCCTACAATCAAAGTTATTCCATTAAAATAACTATTAACTAAATTCTTTTAGAAACTCTGATTGTCTAGATTTCAGTATTTCTAAAAACTCTGAAAATTCTTGTTCGGAGGGATCTCTTTTCAATATTCTTCTGCTTTGATAATAAAATGAGTTATACAATCTGCCAATTATTATCCCAAATGAAAAATCATCTGTTTTCGTAGAAAGTTCATCTAGAGAACTGATAATTTTTTTTATTTCATCTTTTTTTTCAAAAACTGCATCAATCTTTTTTTCTATAACTTGACGAAGTTCATCATCCATATGATTAATAGAATCTACATGCATTAAAAACAATCCGAGTTATCAGTAGGCTTTAATATAGAAAATCAAATTTATCACTTGAGCAGTTATAGTATAGTTTGGTTATTATGCGAGCTTGCCAAGTTCGTGGCCCGGGTTCAAATCCCGGTAACTGCATTTATTTTTCTAAATAGTATTAGTTAGAAGGATTTTCTCCTGCTTTTAATCCACGCTTAATTACATCAAGAGCGTTAGTTGCTTTCTCAGGTTTTGGAAGCTGAATCATAAAGACATTTTCTTGACCTACTTGAGAATGAGGAGAAGATAATGCAAGCATTGAAGTTTTTGCCAGTGATTCAAAAAAATCAAGTGATTCATTAGCATTTAGGAGAATCTTCTCATGAATATCCCCGTCTGAGAAATCCAAGGTGATCTCAACGAAAACATTTCCCAATCCATTTTGAAGAATGTTAAGATTGGTATCTACAGAAACAGGTCGCCCTGCAATCTTATTCATTATTTCAGAAAATCTTCTTTCGGTTAAAATGATGCAGGGTACATCATTACTATTATAGTTAAAAACGGTAATACTCTTGTGCACCTTTGCAAGAAGTTTATTCATTTCATCTTCAGACATTTTTTTAATCCTTTGCGAGTTTTGGAATTACTTTGTCTCCTACCCTAAATAAGAATGGCGTAATAAAAGACGTAATTATTGAAATTACTCCTATTAGAGGGAAGAGAAATGCACTTACTGCTCCAACATCAACTCCTGCCTTGACAATTACGATGGAAAATTCCCCTCTAGGAGCTGCTAGTGCAAATGCTGAACGAAGTGATTTTCTTCTAGGCTGTCTAAAAATTATGTTTCCAATCATGTTTCCTCCAAACTTCATTCCCATGGCTACTGCAATGAGGGCAATTGCCACGAAGATAAAATTCTGGAGTTGGCCAATATCCATCAAAGCGCCAACAGAGACAAAGAAGATTGCAACAAACATGTCTTTGATTGGACTAGATAAAATTTTTGAAACTTCAGCGGATTTTGATTCAGCAACTAAAACACCTGCTAAGAATGCGCCAATTGCAACAGATAATCCTACAACGTTTGCAAGTAATGAATAACCAAAACACACTCCTAAAACACTGAGTAAAAGAATCTCCTTATTTTCAGCACTAGCTACACGATCAATTAGAGGAGGAATTACTTTAGTGCCAATTGTAAAAGTACCTATAATTAGTCCTGCTGCAACCGCAATAACAACAGACACACTCTCAATTGATACTGTACCAACTAGAGCAATTGACTGTAGTGAAGAAATTAAGATGACTGCAATAACGTCTTCTACAATTAAAATTCCTAAAACAAGTATTGATGATTCTTTTTTAATTCTGCCTAGTTCTTCAAACAGCTTTACAATTATTGCAGTACTACTAATAGAAAGAGCTGCTGCGATGAAAAGAGAATCCATAAAATTCAAGCCAATAAGATTTGCAACATAAAATACAGCTCCTAAAGTGCCAAACAGGCCTATAGTTCCTACTCCAATTGAAACCTTTCCAATAGAACGAATTTTTGCATATGGAAATTCAATCCCTATAACAAAAAGTAATAAAATTACCCCAATTTCTGCAAAAAGATTCAGTGCAGATATGTCTGATAATATTCCAATACCCTCAATTCCATCCGAAGGAGGTCCACCTTCTGGTAAAAACCAAGCCCACAAAGGTGAAAGTGGACCAATAAGCATTCCAGCAAACAAATAACCTATGATTAGTGGCTGTCTAATTTTGAAAAAAGCTAGTGTAACAATTGCTGCTAAAATCATAATGATTGCAAGATCTGTAACAAATGTAGTGTGTGGAAGCTCAAATGGATTAATGGTATCTACAAAGTTCCAGAGTCCACCACCAATAGTATCTTGAACGCCATTTTTTGCCTCAGTTTGCAGAAAAAAATTTTCCATCTGTACTCCTATACATTTTCATTTTAAATCAGTTTAGATTTGGAATCTCTTTATTCTTCAAATTCCTAAGAAATTCATGTCTGGGATGATGATCAGAGTGACTGATTTTATGAAGAAATAAGCTCTGGGGTATCTGACCAGCATTTCATTTTGGTAACTTGACAATTACCTAGATATTAATAGTACGGTACTAGTACGGTAATTCTATGATAGCATGTGAATACTGCCCAGAAAAATTCATTGAAAATATGAATGGTTTAGTAGAAAAAACATTTCATGAGTTGCTACATGAACCAGAAATAGTTAACGAGTAGCTACCTATTTTTTTATTTTATTTCTACCTAACTTTTTTATCAGTATGATTATTCTAAGATAACATGGTAGTAAAAGCCAAAAAAACAAAATCTACAACAAAGAAAAAAACAACAAAAAAAGAACCAACGCCAGCAGCATTATTAAAAAAAGTTGCAGGAGTATCAGATTCTACAAAAACATTATCCAAAGAAATCAAAGCAATGACAAAGATTTTTTCTGAGAACCAGAAAGTATTAGTTTCTATGAAAAGTATGATCGATTCTGTAAGTTTAGCTTTAGAACAAATTCAAAAACAATCAAGACAAATTAACATGATTGAAGAAGATAATCAAAAGTTATTCTCAAGCCTAAATGAGGTAAGAGGACAATCAAGATTAGTTGCAAAAATTAATAATCAGACAGATAGGTTACAAGATCAAATTAGCAAAATAACCGAATCTCAAAAATCATCACCGGATACAAAAAATCTTATGCAAAAAGTGTCAGATAGTTTTGAATCAATTAGAAATAATTCTAAAATGATAATGACTATTTCTGATAGAATTGACAATGTTAGAGAAGATTTGAAAAAAGTTTCACTAAAAGCTGAAACGTCATCTGGAGTAGGTCCAGAAATATTGGAGATTAGGAAAAAAATTGAATTAATTTCTGGAAAGGCTGAAAAAATCGATTCGTTAGGAGGAGTAATTAACAATCTAAAACAAGAATTAGAATCTGTTGCATCAAAAGCCAGGTCAATGAGTGGCATTACAGATCAACTAGATGAAATGAAGAGAAACATTCAATCTATTTCAAGTCGAACTGGAAATATTAGTGGAGATATGACAAATATCAAAAAGGAATTAAACAATATTGCCTCTACAACAGATGAAAAAATTGCTGGACTATCATCGCTGCTGAATCGCTCAGATTCAGCTTCTTCAGAATTTCATAAGAAAACTAATCAGATTATTCAAGAATTACAAGGAATAAAGAGCTCATCAAGTAAATCATCCGAGCATACCTCAAAAGAAGTCATGGCTCTTTTGAAATTATCAGAATTTCAATCAAATTTGAGAATTCAGGCTGAATCAAAATATGGGAATTTGCAGGATCTTGAAAGAATGGCCACTAACACAGCCGAGATTATCAATTTGTTTGATAGATTATCAATAGAATCAAATGAAAAAATCTCTCTTCCACAAGAAGTAAGACGATGGGCGTTAAGTAAAATCTTGGATTGTGCAGATAAATGGGAAATTAGATTTTCAGATCTATTCCACTTACTAGAAAATCAAATAGGTCGAGATTTATTAAAAGAATCAATTCGAATACAACAGATAAGAGATATCTTTGGAATAAGAGCTGTTGATGAAATTAGACAAGAGTTACACATTTCACTATAGATAAATTTGATTTAGATTTAGTTGCTAGATTCCATCTGTTGCATCTGATGTTTGCAACTGGCGTTTCTTTCTATTTAGTACAGCAAATATTGCTAAAATTGCTGCAATCCAAACTGCACTTAATACCACATTAATAAAATTCACATACATGTATGGTGTGACATCTTTGAGATTTTGTTGCAGCATAAATGCTCTATCACTTATTGCATCCATTCCTGTATGAAATGATGAGCTGTCTTTAGGTACTGTTGCTACTTTTTCTGCAGCAACGATCATAGAATCCAAGTCTTGTTGAATTAAACCAAAGTCTGTAGACGGTGTTCCAAATATCCAAACTGGATTTCCTTCTTCGGGTAATAGTTGTTGAACTTGTTTAAGATCTGCTATCATTGAATTTGGATCTGATGTAACCATAATTCTATCTAAATAACCACGTGCAATATCAACTGGATAAACATCATTTTCATATCCAGTCCAAGCCATTAATGCGGCAAATGCAATTAGACCAATTATTCCGCCAAGTGCAAGTTTGTAAAAGATGTTTGCCATTTTTTCTTCCTTAGTTTGAACATGGTCTGTTTTTGCTATGTTCCTTTTAAATCTTGAATGAGATAGGCTCATGTGTGCAATATAGAAAAAGCCTACTGCATGAAGACCAAGTATTGGAGCAAATACAGGATTACTGGTAAAGATAGCAGTAAAAACTCCTATAATTCCGTAGACTCCAAAGAAAATCTCTAGTAAAGTAGTTCTAGTAAAAGGTAAATTGTAAGCTTTATCTCTCCAGTCATCAGTTTTATTAACAATTCCATATTTTGGAGTTCTCAAAAATTCATTTTTCTTTCCAAGTATTGCATCAAAAACGGCTACAGTATTATTTACAGACATTCCAATAGAATAAACTAAAAGATATGGTAGTGCTTTTGCTTTATACTTCCAATTATTTTTCCAGATTTTATGTATGACTAGAAGATAGGCCCCAGGCCCCATTGCCAAATATGCAGCAATTGTAATTGCAGGCAAAAAGCTCACAATGTACAAGTTTACATCTGATGCCAAAAGTATGGGAAGAGTAAGAAATTGAATTAACATTAATGGAAATACAATATGTCTAGTTAATTGAACAAAGGCTTGAAGCTTGGCTTCAATTGCAACTTTTCTTTTTACCAAAATATCTGTAAGAAGTTTTACAGCACATTGTATGGAACCTTTTGCCCATCGAAACTGTTGTCTTTTTGCTCCGTTCATTTGTACTGGAAGCTCAGCATCAACTACAATGTTTGGTAAGAAAACACATTTCCAGCCTTTCATTTGAGCTCTATAACTTAGATCTAGATCTTCAACAAGGGTTGCTGTATGCCATCCTCCTGCATCATCAATACACTCTTTTCTCCATATTCCAGCAGTTCCATTAAAATTCATAAATAAATGAGAATTGCTTTTTGCTTTTTGTTCAATAAGAAAATGAAAATCTAAGCTAAGAGCCTGTGCTTGAGTTAATGCAGAATAGTTTTCATTAATGTGACCCCACCTACATTGAACTAGTCCGATGTTTTGTTTGGCAAAATGGGGAATTGCTTTTTTCAGATACCAAGTTGGAGGGATAAAATCTGCATCAAATATGGCAACAAATTCTGTTGTCGTAAATTTCATTGCATATTTGAGTGCGCCTGCTTTGTATCCAGCTCTACTCCCCCTTCTAATGTGAACAATATCATAGCCGTTTTTCTTGTGTTCGTTTACAAGGTCTCCTAAAAGTTCAACAGTGTCATCATCAGAATCATCCAAAACCATAATTTTCATTTTTTCTTTAGGATAATCCATCGCACAAACGGCATCAACTAGTCTTGATGCTACGTATTTTTCATTGTAAATAGGAAGCTGAATTGTTACTGTAGGTTCATCAAAGGCTGCTGTGCTATACTTTTCTTTTTTTCGACTTGAAAGAAAAGCAAGATAATAGAAATTACAAGTATAAGCTGTAATGAGAATAGCAGCTATAATGAATAGGTCAAATACGAAGAATGTGAAAGGATTGCCAGCCATCCCTAATACTGCCAAAACATTGTTTTGTATTTATATTTGTGAGGACTGGATTTGTGAATTATAAAGAAAAAAACTATTTTTGCTCAAAAATTTTGATTGCTTGAGGTGGACAAACTCCTTCACAAGCTAAACAGAAGATACAATCTGGTTCTCTTGCCATAAGTGGTTTCTTTTCAGATGCTGGATGACCTGGAGTATCAAACCATTCATAGACATTTACAGGACATGCGTCAATACATGCTCCATCAGCTACACAAATATCAAAATCAACTGAAACAAATTCTCCCCAAACTCCTAAAATTCCATTATCAGTTCCAACTCGCCCCCAAGTTTTGATTTTATAATCACCAGCTGCAAATTGTGCAGATGGACTCATCTTGGCCTTGTATTCTACATCAATAGGACCAGGTTTTACTCCACCACCTTCCCATGCGGGTTTTACAGCACCTGCGTCTGCAGGCTGTTCTTCTTTAATTACTGGAATTGGTTTTGCATCTGGAACTATTTTTGCAAGTGGAGTCATCTCAGCTAACTTGATAATTGCATCATCTTCAGAAATTTTTTCAGTTTTAACAAAATTTTCTACCATCTTGTCTGCAAGAATTGTGTTTCGTAAAATGGTATCAATAATCATCTTTGCAAAATGATCGGCTTTTTTTCTATAATCTTTAACCCATTGTGGGTCACCGAATTTTTCAATTGGAAAAATTTGATAAATAATATCAACAACTTCTCCAGTTACAACTTCAACTGTAACGCTTAATTCAACTTGTTCGTATCCCTTAGCTTCTGGATCTGGCATGTTTTCTTCTTTCCAAGAATATGTTGCATAAATCCTGTCAGCGTATGTATCCATTGCAAAGGTGTTTTTCATTCCATCATGTACAGACTGAATCTCTATAGGGTCGTCTAGTTTGATTGGTAATCTATAAAGTCCAAGTTTGTAGCCATGTAAAGGATAGACCCCTCTTTTTGCAGTAGGGGCCTCCATTGTGTAAACTCGGTCTTTTAGTAATAATGACATCTAAATTCAATAAATCCAGATTATTTAAAAATCTTGTCTAGTATCAGTCATCCGGACAAGTAAGTTCTCGAAGATCTTTGTATTTTTTTTCCATAGCTTTAGCATGAACAAGTACCTTTTCAATATCATACTGATTCTTAGGGAAATACCATCTAATAGGAACCCAGTGACCAATGCCATCCATGTCATGGATCATTCCTTTTTCAGCTTCCACGTTTAGTTTTTCATCAAGTGATCTTTCTTTAACTGTTAAACCTCTTTTTGTTTTGTCTTCCATTATCAAATCAGCTTTGCTGTCTTTGATTAAGTAAAAACTTCCTTTTTTTAGAACTGGTAATTCTTGACTCATTTATTTTTCAACAGGGTTACCAATCATGTTTCCCCATTCAGTCCAAGATCCATCATAATTTCGAACCTTAGGATATCCAAGTAAATATTTTAAAACAAACCATGAATGAGATGAGCGCTCACCTATTCTACAATAACAAATTACATCTTTGTCAGGAGTTACACCTTTTGGTTCATAGTTTTGTTTTAATTCATCAACAGTTTTGAAAGTTCCATCTGCATCATTAACAGCAGTAGCCCATGGAATATTATTTGCTCCTGGGATATGTCCTCCTCGTTGTGCATGTTCCATTGGATATTCAGGAGGTGCAGTTATTTCACCAGTAAATTCTTTTGGGGATCTAACATCAACCATTACAGTATCTTTTCGGTCAAGTGCTCGTCTTACATCAAACAGATATGCACGTAATCCTTCATCAGGTGGACCTGCAACATATTTTGTAGGAGTTATGTTTGGTTCATCTGTAGTGTATTCTTTATTTTCTAATTCCCATTTTTTTCTTCCACCATTCATGATTTTGAGGTTTTCATGTCCATAATATTTGAAAACCCAGAAAACAAATGCTGCAAACCAATTATTAAAATCACCGTATAGGATAACTTCGGTATCAGGCTTTATGCCATTTTTTTGCATTAATTCTTCAAATTGTTTTTTGTTAATAATGTCCCTAGTTATTGGATCATTAATATCGCGTTTCCACCAGATTAGACTTGCATCTTTTATGTGACCTTTTTTGTAACCATTTTCAGGATCATAGTCAACTTCGACGATTTTTCGGTTCTCATTTGGAGGATTTTGGGAAACCCAATCCGTATCAACTAAAACTTTTGGTTGTGCGTAACTCATTTTTACAAATGTCAAAAATCCCAATTCATACTTATTTGTTTGTCCAATTTTCTAGCCTCAAAGACTATGATTTTTAAATGAAGCAGGATAGACTGTTCTGTTTGAAGTTAAAAAGAGTAGCAGTAGTAAGCAAGTTTGGTTCAAAAGAATCAGAAGAAGCAGCAAAGAAGGTAGCCAAAAAATTACTTGCAAAAAAAATCGAGGTATTCACTATTGCCCCAGTTACTGTAACAGGTGCAAAAAAAGTTGAAACTGCTGAAGAATTAAAAAATAAAAAATTGGATTTGGTGATTACATTAGGAGGGGATGGAACTACCTTACGTACGTTTAGACATCTTCAAGATGAAACACCGTTATTAGGAGTTAATGTTGGCGGGAACAGAGGAATATTATCCGAAATTACTTTTGAACAAATTGATAATGCTATAAAGCAAATTATGAGCGGAAAGATCTTCTTAGATAAACGAATTAGAGTTGTAGCTTCTTGTGGAGGAAAAGAGTTTCCACCAGCACTCAATGAAATCTACATCAATAGAAAACACCTTACAAAGACAGCATTAATTGAAATTAAATTTCAAAATGATACTGTAAAACAGAAAATGGATGGAGTTATAATTTCAACACCAAGTGGTTCTACTGGTCATTCTTTTTCATTAGGTGGACCAATATTACACGAAAGTCTAGATGTCTTAATTATCACTCCTGTTGCACCTGTGTATAGATTAGAATCAATTGTTGTTCCAGATGAAAAAATTGAGATAAATTGTTCACATGACTGTAATATTGTAATGGATGCACAAGTTGTAAAATCAGCTGGTTTTGAAGAAACAATTACAATTAGAAAATACAAAAAACAGGCTGTGTTTGTGCGATTAAAGAAGCAAGGTCTAAGACAAATGAGTAAACTTGGGTTCTAGAGTTTTAGATGCCAGTGCATTTTATGCAGGTATTCCATTTGGATCGCAAATTGAATCCTTTACTACTCCTAAAGTATATGATGAAATAAAACATATCAAAAAAAATCATGATGCGTTAGGAATTTTGTTAGAGACTAAACGACTAAGAATTATCGAACCAGAAAAAAAGTATGTCGATATTGTAGTTAAAATGTCAAAAACTACTGGAGATTTTAAACAATTATCAAAAGAAGACATTTCTTCAATAGCATTATCTCTTCAGCTAAATAATGAATTGATTACAGATGATTTTGCAGTTTCAAATGTAGCAAAAAATCTTGGATTAAAGGTATCTCCAATTATGACATTAGGAATTAAAGATGTAGGAAAATGGATTTATTATTGTCCAGGATGTCACAAGAATTTTCCTAAAGTAGAAGAATGCCCGATATGCGGAAATAAACTACGAAAAAAATTACTTAAGAATAAATCATCTAGTTAGAATTTCCTTAAAATCTAATCATGAAGAGTTTTTTGATTTGATTTTTTTAGATGTTGGCTTTTACTTTCAAGCATTTTTTTAATTTTTTTTGCTCTGGCTCCCCCAAGGCCTTCAATTTTAGCAAGTTCAGCAGTAGATGCACAAAATACTTTCAATGGAGAACCAAATTTTGCAAGCATTCGAATAGCGGTTTTTTCTCCAACACCTGGAAGGCTGCATAGTGATGATAATTGTTGTCGTTGAAGATCATTAGATTTTCGAATCTTTTTGAGAAATGGTCCTTTAGTAGATTCTTTTCTTGATGACATTGAAACTAGTAGTTTTGCAGTATGCGAAGCGTTAGGTGTAGGTATAACTGGTATTTTAAAATCAATTACGACAGATGATATTGCACCATAAAATACAAGAGGGTTTTCGGTAATTTCTTCAATTTCGTCTACATTTCCTTCAAGTAAAATGATAGGATTTTGAAAGTGTTCTTTTAGCCTGGAACATTGGTCAAACAATCTTCCATCAAAAATTGAAGAAACAAAATCTTGAATGCTTTTCCTTTCTACTACAGTCTCTGGTGCAACAATGTAATCACCAATTACAAGTGTTTTTTGTTCAATTTTCATCCCTACGGCTTTGAGAAGATCAGGTATTCCGCTTTTTCTCTCTCTTTCATCTACGATGATTCTCAAGTGTTGTATATTCATAAAATTAGTTTGTTGGTTTTGTTAATATCTTATTTGGGTGGTTCAGTTGATGTTGGTGGTTGATTAGAACCATTTGCTTGTCCCTTCATCATTTCTGTAATTTTTGATTCTTGCTCTTTTAGATTTTGTTTAACTTGTTCTTCTTGTTTTAATAAAACACTAGTTCTAGTTTTTGCAAGCTCTTTTCGTTCTTCTAGATCTGCAATCAAGTCCTTTTTAGTAGATTTGATTAGAATAGAGCCTGCATGTTTGTAAACGTCATCATTTTCTCCGGCTTTTTTTATTTCTTCTAAAGCTTTTTCTGTTTCTAAATTCTCAATTTCTAATTGTTGTTTTTGGGCCATAATTGATTGTAAATTTTGTTGAGATTGCTGCATTTTGGCTAATTGTTCTTGTAACCAAGGAGGAATTTGCTGACCAGCTGCCATTGAGGAATTTTTCCTTATTTTTCTTATATTCGTACCGATTCAATAGTATCGTAGCTTGCCTGAATCAATCTGAGAGTTGAATTTAGATTTGCTCGTAATTGAGGAATATGATTTGATTTTATTTCAATTTTTAATTTTTTATCTAATGAAATTTTTGTTTCTGTTGGATTTTCAGGATAGAATTTGTTATCTACATTTATTGAATCAAAAATTGCTTTAGTTTTTCCTTGAGCGTCTATCTCAATTATTGCATCAAAGTTTGACGTCATATGCAGTTCCTGCAATTTTAAAACCACATTTGTTGCATTTCCATATTCCTACAGCTTCTCGTCCAAATTGAGTTGAACCACATTCGGGACATCGTCTTTTTGCTTTGAGAAGATTTTGAACTTGTGTAAATTGTTTTCTTGGTTTAATGCCGTATCTAGCTCCAAGTCCTTTTAGTGATTTTTTCTTTGCCATTTTTAACTACCTTGTTTTGCTTGCTGTAATTTTTCTCTAATTTTTGCTCCTATTGATATAGCTGTTTGAGAGCATTTTATAATTTGTTCTGGAGTAAAGCCGTTATTTCCACCTTTTTGCAAAGCACAAACATTTCCATCTGAATTAGTTGTGATAGTAATTCTTGCATCCATACAAGCCCATTCATCTGAATTAGGATCAACTAGAATATAATCACCAATTCTTGCCATAGTAACTGACACAGGAATGGTAGTTATTGGAGGTTCTGAAGTTTCTCCTTCTACAAGAGTTGGAACATCATCTTTCATTTCCCATTTTGGAACTTTACAAGAAAGAATTGCAGCAGTTGATGCATAAGAACAAGCATCAAACAAGTTACCATCATGATCTGTAACACTGTTATCAGCAAAAATTCCAATTACTGATTTGTCTTTTTCTAAAACTAATTGAGAAACATCAACCATTCCACTTTCTCTAATTCCTCTATCAACAACTCTTGCAAGTTCTATTACATCTTCACCAGGGGGACCTGGTTCAGCTGTTGGATGAGCTAAAGGCAAAATTTCTGCAGTACAAATGAAAATTCCTTTATCTCCCATATCTGGAAATGGTTTGTCAGGTTGAATTTTCACACCGGTAACTACTTCAGTATCTCCTAATCGCACACGTGCTGAACCATTTGCATGTGGAATTACATTAGTTTCAACAGAAATTGGACGTGGTTCATCTAATGCTCTTCCATCAAATCTTTGACCTTTTTCAAGCAAATCAACAATTTTGTTTCTCTTTAGTTGATCTAAAATTGGAGTACTAGTCATTTTCAAGCAGCTCCGTTTCCAAAGAATTTGTCTTTTAATGCCTGTTTTTGAATTTCGTAAACTTGTTTACAACCATCAATTCCAGTTTCTACACATTTTTTAAATTCATCAGGAGTTAAAACACCATCTAATTGAAGTAAAGTTACTTGACCGAGATTTGGCATGTAGCCAATTGGCATGTCTGCTTGACCTGCTTGATCTTCTTCATTACCAACATCTAAGATGATTGTATCTGCTACTTTTCCAGCAGCACATGCAGAAACCAAGTCTCTCATTGGAATTCCAGCATCTGCTAATGCTACTGATGCAGCATCAAGGGCTGCACATCTTGTACCTCCATCTGCCTGTAAAATTTCAACATAAACATCAACTGCAGTTCTAGGAAACTTTTCTAGGATGACTGCAGGTCTAAGTGCTTCTTTAATGACTTTGCCAATTTCAATTTCTCTTCTTGATGGAGCAGGATTTTTTCTTTCAGTTACTGAAAAAGGGGACATGTGATATCTACAACGAAGTATTCCTGTATCAGTATCAGCCATATGTTTTGGATGAACATCTCTTGGGCCAAAAACACCTGCTAGAATCTTATTATCTCCAAATTCAATGTATGCCGAACCATTAGCGTTTTTTAAAACTCCGGCTTTAATTGAAATTTTTCGTGTTTCATCGACTTTACGTCCATCACAACGAATTCCATTTTCATCTAGTAAAACTAAATTTGATTCTCTACCACCCATAACTATTCACTTTTTGATTCTAACATTTCCTTTATTTTATCTGTTAAATTAGTCATATGCGCAAACTCATCTACCATTCGAATGGCTTTTTTGGCCTTTAATAATCCATCTGGATTTTCACAACTAACAACGACCAAACCATTTTGGCCAATTGTAATAGTAGCATTTGTTGCTAACTCAATAGCTTGAATCATTGTCCCTTGTTTACCTATTAGTCTAGGCACTTTACTTGGAGATATTCTCAATAATTCTCCAGAATCAATTTTTCCTAAATCCCTATCAGCAATTGTGATTAGAGGATCTCTTGTTCGATCAAAGTTTACAATTCTTGCTGCAATTAGATCTCCTTTAGCAAGTCTCGAAGTTAGCTCATCAGAATCGGGTTGGAAATTTCTTCCAAAAACATCGGAAGCTGGCAACATACCGACATAACATGAATTAATGTCTGCTTCCCAAGAAAGTGAACTATGAGAAACTATTTTTCCAATTACCAAGTCTTGACTTTTTGGAATATATGTTCCAGTTAGAGGAATGACTTTAACACTATCATCATAAATTTCTGAAATTCCAACTTTGGTCGCAATGATTTTTTTATCTTCAAGAATTACATTTTGTTCCGGCCTATAAGGTCCGGTAGTAATTACTTCTCCTGGAATAACGTATCTTCGTTTACTTTCTCCCATTATTTTACAACCTCCACTGAAGCTGTTCCTTTAGTTATAGAACCTAATCTATCTATCACGTTTGGCCTTGCTGCAGCAGGTATTTCTAGTATTGCTTTTAGAGAGCCATTTGACTGCCATTCTTCTTTTTGTAAAGTCCCAGTTGATTTCAAAACAGAGTAAGATTGCGAAGCAAATTGGGCAGGAACTATTATTTCCAAAACCAAGTTTTCTGATTTGAGTGGAATGATTGAGCGCAGTTTATCTACAATGTCTTTAACTTGTTCTTCGACATTTTTGTGTGGATCGATTGAGACTCTACCATCTTCCATAGCCTGTTCAATTCTAAGTGGAGGATGAGGCAAGTGCGATTTTGGATCAACAAAAGTTTTTGCAATATAACTTACAATTTGTTTTCTTTTTTCAGCAATCATTTTGCGTCTTTGATCTGTTGTTAAGTTTAGATCTCCTTTTTGAAGAATTTTTTCAGCTATTGCTGTTGTGTCTTCTGTTTTGAATGCCTTTAACAGCTTTTCAGTTGATGCTCTAGTGCCTTTGTTAGAGTCTGAATAAATTTCATCAGAAACTAAAATTGGGGAAATGTCTTTTCGTTTTCCGAGTTTATACTCTAAAGCAGGATCCGGTTTAACTAAAATTTCAAATTTTTCTCCTTCAAATGAATATCTTACAACAGAAGCCTTGTCTACCATAACAATCTAGTTTATTATCAAACATTGAATATTTATCTATACTTCAAAACTCGCTAGATTTTTATTTGGACTTTGGAATTTTTTGACTAAGTTTGCCTTCTTTAGAAGTAATTAGTCAAGATAAGCAAAAAATGTCAGTTAAGCTAAAAGGGATTCCTCTCCAATATGCTAACGCATTACGAAGAATTTGCTTAAATGGGGTTCCTGTCTTTGCCATAGATACTGTCGATATTATTGAAAATTCTTCAGTATTAGCTGATGAAGGAATTGCACACAGACTTGGCATGATTCCATTAAAAACAGATACTTCAAGATTTGTAGAACATTCTAAATGTGAATGCAAAAGTGAAACTGGTTGTGCAAATTGTAGAGTAATGTTAATGATTGATTCTGGAGATTCTGACGCTACAAGAACAATTACATCTAATGAATTAACATCAGAAGATGAAACTGTAAAACCAACTTCAAATAATATTCCAATTGTAGTTGTAGCTCCAGGTCAGAAATTAAAAATTGAAGCATATGCAAGATTAGGCCGTGGTATTGAACACGCAAAATGGAACTCATCAAACATTTCTACACTAGTTGATTCAGAAAAAGAGGACGAACATATCCTAACAGTTGAATCAACCGGTTCCTTATTACCTCAAGAGATTATACTTGGAGGAGTTGAAGAATTATCAAATAGACTAGAAGAATTCAAACAGATTTTATCTGATTTGAAATAAGAGAGCAAACATATTATATTTGGGTTAAAAAAGGCATTATTCACATGACTAATCAAGTTGTAGTAGAGATGGTAAAAGAGCTAAAGCAAGCATCTAAAAAAAATGATGCTCCTATTTGGTTAAAGCTTGCTAAACTTGCACTAAAAACATCTGCTTCAAGAAGAGTAGTAAATCTGACAAAAATTAACGATATCACAAAAGAAAATGCTGTCATAGTAGTTCCAGGTAAAGTCCTTGGTACAGGAAATGTTTCACATAAAATTACTTTGAGTTCATTTTCCATTTCAAACTCAGCTGCAAAAAAGATCATTGATTCTGGCGGATCAGTTATTAGTTTTTCAGAAATGATTAAAAAATTTCCTACAGGAAAGGGTGTTAGTATAATTGGCTAGTAAACAAGAAAAAGTTGCTCAAGTAAAAACAAAATCTATTGTTGTAGATGGTTCTGATCTTATTGCAGGAAGATTATGTTCAAATGTTGCAAAATTATTACTCCAAGGAAATAATGTATCAATAGTAAATTGTGATAAAATTATGATAAGTGGAAAAAGAAACAGTATCATTGAAGAATACAAAACTTTTCTCAAGATTGGAAGCATAATTCATCCAGAACATGGTCCGTACCATCCAAGAAGACCAGACACTATCATTAGCAGAATGATTAGAGGAATGCTTCCAAGGAAAAAGCCTTCTGGACAAACTGCACTAAGAAGGCTAAGAGCCTATGTTGGTATTCCAAAAGAATTAAGATCATTAGAAAAGATTCAGTTTGAAAAAGCCAAGATTAAACGGTCAAATGCATACTACACTAGCATGGCTGATTTAGGAAGAACAATTGGGTGGACAGAGTGACAACAACAAAAACTGAGATTTATTATGCGACAAGAAAAACCGCACAAGCACATGTATACATCACCAAAGGTGCAGGAAAAGTTAGAATAAACAATGTTCCTGTTGAAATGATTCCTCAAGAAACAGCTCGAGAAGTAATCTTTGCACCACTTGAAATTTCAGGAGACCTGCGCAACAAAGTAGACATTTCAGTGAGAGTTAAAGGAGGAGGTTTTATGGGACAAGCAAGTGCAGCTGCAACTGCTATTTCAAGAGCCATGACAGGTTGGACAAAATCAAAAAAAGAGCCACGTGATCATCCTCTAACAAAATCTGTAAGAGAAGATTTACGAAAAAGAATTACAGAGTTTGATAAATATCTAATTAGTGGAGATGCAAGAAGAAAAGAACCTAAGAAATACGGCGGTCCTGGAGCCAGAAGAAAGAAACAAAAATCTTATCGTTAGAAAGTGAAAGTTATTATTTTATCTGGTGGCAAGGGCACTAGAGGAAAACCATTTACAGATTTTTTTCCTAAAGCAATGATTCCAATTGACGGTAAGCCGTTAATAGATTACATTGTAAGTTACGTTTCATCTTTTTCATTTGTAGATGAAGTAGTAATTGTTTCTGATTTTGAATCTCTTGGAGGTCAGATAAAGCACTACTTTAGTGATGGAAAGAACAATAAGAAAATCAAATTTATTCAAGATTCAGGAGCAGGTACTGCAGGAGATTTGCTTCATGTATCAAATTTGCTAAAAAAATCTCCTGAATTTCTTCTATGGTTTGTAGATAATTTGTGTGCAGTAGATATTAAAAAAATGTTAAAAATTTTCAAGAAAAATCATAGTCTAGCATGTATCGCAACTAGAACAAAACGAAAAGAAGAAACAGGATTTGCGATTGTAAAAAATGACATTATTACAGAATTTCGAGAAAAACCCACTATCAAAATGCAAATGGCTGAATGTCTAGGAATCTACATTCTTGGAAAAGATATAATTAAAAAAATTCATGCTAAAAGAAACAAAAAGAATCTAAACTTATCATTTGATATCCTTGAAGAATTATCCAAAAAAGGAAAAGTTAGTGCGTTTGATATCGGAGATAAATCTTGGTTAGATATAGAATCTCCAACTTATCTTGAACGTAATAAAAAATCTGCTAAAAAAATCATAAAAGAGATGAAACTTTAGATTTTTTTTCATATTCTAAAATTTTGTCTTCGTTTTGAAAAGTTAAAGCTATTTCATCAAGACCTTCAAGTAAATTTTTCTTTTTGTAATCATCTATTGTAAATGGAATTTCTTCAGAATCTGTTTTTATAATTTGATTTTCTAAATCAACTTCTATTTCAGATTCAATTTGCATCAAATTATTTACAATTTTTGAATCAAGTGTTATAGCAAGTAATCCATTTTTGAAACAATTACTGTAAAAAATATCGGCAAAAGATGGAGCGATCAAAACTGAAAATCCATAATCTTGTAATGCCCAAACAGCATGTTCTCTACTTGAACCACACCCAAAATTGTCTCCAGCGACAAGTATTTTTGATGACCGGTATTTGGGATCGTTTAAAATAAAATTTGGATTTGGTTTTTCATTTTCATTGAATCTCCAATTATAAAATAAAAATTTCCCAAAACCAGTTTTTTGAATTAATTTTAAAAATTGTTTAGGAACAATTTGATCAGTATCAACATTTACTTTATCAAAAGGTACTATGGTGGTTTTGATTTTTTTAAATTTCTCCATTTAATTCAAATCCATTTCACGTACATCAACAAAATGTCCTTCAATTGCAGCAGCAGCTGCCATCACTGGACTAACAAGATGAGTGCGTCCTCCTGCACCTTGTCTTCCTTCAAAATTTCTATTAGATGTGCTGGCACATCTTTCACCTGGACCTAAAATATCAGGATTCATTCCAAGACACATACTACATCCTGATTCTCTCCACTCAAAATTTGCATCTTTGAAAATTTTATCAATCCCAAGTTCTTCTGCTTGCTTTTTTACCATTTGTGATCCTGGAACTACCATTGCGCGAACACTAGAAGATATTTTTTTTCCTTTGACAATCTTAGATGCATCAACTAGATCCTCTAATCTTGCATTGGTACATGAGCCAATGAAAACTCTATCAATAGAAATATCTGTAATTGGGGTTCCTGGTTTGAGATCCATATACTCTAAAGCTTTCTCAGTACTTTTTTGTTGACTAGAGTCGCCTTTTGAAAATTCTTTAGGAGAAGGAACCTCTTCGGTTACATCTGAAACCATTGCAGGGTTTGTTCCCCAACTAACTTGAGGGGCAATGTCTTGAGCATTAATGGTAAAACTCTTCTCAAACTTTGCATTAGAATCAGTTTTTAGGTTTTCACGCCAATCTTCTACTAATTCTTCATAGTTTTTTGGAGTAAATTGTCTACCACGTAAATATTCAAAGGTTTTTTCATCAGGGGCAATAAGTCCTGCCCTAGCGCCAGCTTCAATTGACATATTGCAAATAGTCATTCTTTGTTCCATACTTAACTCTGAAATTGTTTCTCCACGATATTCAATTACAGTTCCTGTACCACCAGAAGTTCCAATTCTTCTAATTATTGATAATATGATGTCTTTAGCAGTGATTAAAAATGGATTTTTTCTTTTACCTTCTACTTTAATCTCAAAAGGTTTGAGTTTTTGCATCCAGTTTGTTTGTGTTGCCAAAACATGTTCAACTTCGCTGGTTCCAATACCAAATGCTAGCGCACCAAACGCTCCCTGGGTTGATGTATGGCTATCACCACATACAATTGTGCTACCAGGTAATGTAATTCCTAATTGAGGGCCAATTACATGAACAATTCCTTGATTTGGATTATCAATTCCAAATAATTTGATTCCAAAATCTTTGCAATTTTTTTCCAAAGTTTGAATTTGAATAGATGAAGTTTGATCAATTATAGGAAGAGATCTATCACTAGTTGGAACATTATGATCTTCAGTAGCTATTGTAAGATCAGGTCTTCGAACTTTTCTGTTTGCTAACTTTAATCCTTCAAATGCTTGAGGAGAAGTAACTTCATGAATTAGATGTCTATCAATGTAAAGTAATGAGGGACCATTTTCTTTTTCAGTAACTAAATGAGCATCCCAGATCTTTTCAAATAGAGTCTTTGACATTGGTTTTAATCCTCAGATTATGGTTGGAATTTGAATAATCCACCTGCAGCAATAATTTTTCCAATGATTTCAGAGAAAGGTTTCATTTGATAATTTTTGTTCTTTGTTAGATTTTTTATTTCGTTTTTGTCAATGTTTACTTCAATCTCATCCCCGTTGGAAATTTCTTTGTAAGCATCTTCGTTAATCTCTATTGGTAATAGAAATGCGCCGTCAACTGCATTTCTATAGAATATTCTAGCAAAGGATAATGCAAGAACTGCTTTAATTCCAGAATGAGATAATGCAATAGGAGCATGTTCCCTACTTGAACCGCATCCAAAGTTTTTTCCAGCAAGAATAAAATCGCCTTCCTTGACTTTTTTATGAAAATCCGGGTCTAGTCCTTCCATTGCATGAGTTGCTAATTCTGCATAATCATGAATTTTTAGATAGGTTCCTGGAATTATTACATCTGTATCGATGTTATCTTTTTCATATTTGATTACGTTTCCTTTCAATTCAAATCCCTCGGATCAGTTAGTTTTCCTGTAACTGCTGATGCAGCAGCAACAAGTGGAGATGTAAGATATGTTTGCGAGTCAACATGGCCCATTCTACCTGGAAAATTACGATTTGTAGTACTAACACAAATTTCATCTTTAGCTAAAACGCCCATATGTGCACCACAGCATGCGCCACATGTAGGAGGTCCAACAGTAACTCCTGCATCTAAAAAGATCTTTACGNNGCTCCACAACATGCACCACATGTTGGAGGTCCAACAGTAACTCCTGCATCTAAAAAGATCTTTACAAGACCACTTTCTAATGCTTTTTTGTAAATTGAAATCGCTGCAGGAAGTATTTCAGTTCTGATTTTTACTTTACGGCCTTTAAGGATTTTAGCAACTGCCTTCAAGTCCTCAAGTTTTGCGCCAGTACATGAACCAATGTATGCCTTGTCTAACTCAATCGAAGATGTTTCTCTAACAACTGAAACGTTTTCAGGGGAAAATGGTTTTGCAACAATTGGTTCCATTTCAGATGCTTCATACTCAAAGATTTTAGCATAACTAGCATCATCATCGCCTTTAACTGCAGAAAAATTAGTTGCTCCACGTTCAGCAAGATAATCATTAATTTTTTGATCAGGTTCGATTATACCGTTTTTTGCTCCTGCTTCAGTAGTCATGTTCGTAAGAGTAAGACGCTCATCAACTGACATTTCATCAATTCCTGAACCTCCAAACTGCATTGTTTTGTATGCAGCACCATCCGTACCAATGTCTCCAATTATTTTTAAAATTAGATCCTTTGCCATTACGTGCTCAGGAAGTTTTCCGTTGAGCTTAAAGTACAAAGTTTCGGGAACCTTAAACCAAATTTTTCCATTTAACAAAACATATGCAATATCTGTATGTCCTAAACCACAGGCAAATGCTCCTAATGCGCCTGTAGTGTTGGTATGAGAATCTCCTGCGACATAAACTTCTCCTGGTAACACCATAGCTTCTTCATGAGAGAGTGTATGACAGATTCCATATTGACCCATACCGTATTTGAAATGCTTTTCAATTCCATAATTTTTAGTGAAATTTGATAGTTTGACAATATTTTCTGCTGAAACTTTTTCGGCAGAAGGAACAAAATGATCTTCAGCTACCCAAACCTTTGATGGATCCCATAGCTTTTCAACATTGATTCCTTGTTTTTGTAATTTTTCAAATACCTTAATGACTCCTGGTCCTGAAACATCATGAACCATCGCCTTATCCACATTTACAAATACGACATCTTCTGGCTCAAGTTTGTCTTTACCTGAAGCACGTGCTAGAATCTTTTCTGTGATATTCATAATCGAAAAGACTTTTTCTTGAGATTAAAAGCTTTTCAGAAGGATAAAAAGAAGGGAGGCTAAACTAGAATCATGTCTTTAACAGTTTTACCTATCAAAATTGGGAAAAAAGAAAACCAGTTTGAATTGTTTGAAACAATAGTTGAAGCTTTTGATAAAGAACAATTTTCAATTAAAGAAGGAGATGTTCTAGTAATTTCTAGTAAATTTATTTCAAATTCTCAAGGAAGATTGATTGAACTGAATTCGATTAATGCTTCAAATCAAAGTTTGATAGTTTCTAAGAAATATCGGATGAAGCCAGAGTTTGCTGAAATAATTATTAGAGAATCTGATAAAATTTTTGGAGGGATTTCAGGATTTATCATTTCATCTTCAGATAACATTTTAGCCCCAAATGCTGGAATTGATAAATCAAATTCTAAAGAAGGAAAAGTAATCTTGTATCCATATAATCCATATTTGGTTGCAGAACAATTACGACGAAAGTTTTTTTTGAAATTTTTGAAACATGTTGGAGTGATAATTGTAGATAGTAGATTAATGCCTGCAAGAGTAGGAACTACAGGAGTAGCAATTGCATGTGCTGGTATTGAACCAGTATTGGATATGAGAGGAGAAAAAGATTTGGATGGAAACCCACTTAAAGTAACTTTTCAAGCTGTAGTGGATAACTTAGCAACGATTGCAAATCACAAAATGGGAGAAGGATCTGAATCAATACCCATTGCAGTGGTAAGAGATTCTGGAGCAAAACTTACAGATAGAAAAATTAAACAAAACGAGGTTGCAGTTTCACACGATCAATGTGTTTATGTTCGTGGTTTGAAAAACGAAAGTTGAGAATTTCTAAAAAATATTGACTACAACT
>JABAOH010004023.1_pt2 | contig 24400 bp, 20 predicted proteins | sample 7062181 | NCBI WGS metagenome assembly JABAOH01 (sample SAMN14538630, study PRJNA623070) | marine sediment metagenome | biome: marine biome [ENVO:00000428]; feature: marine pelagic biome [ENVO:01000023]; material: deep marine sediment [ENVO:00002113]; isolation source: pool of 5 deep marine... | reverse complement strand
ATCCTGAAAATATTGTTCGAATAGGCGGTAGAAGACATCCGGCTGTTACTATAACAGGTGAACAAGTTTATTCTTATCTAAACTTGTCAACAGCTTCTATTTTACGTAAAGAAGGTCATAATGTGAGATATATTCATTGTCAAACCGAGAACATATCATTTAAGAGATTGGTTAAAATATTAGAAAGAGAATCCCCTGATTTAATTGTGATTTTCAGCCAACACGTAACACTTCCAGTTGAAATAAAAATAGCTGAAGTAAGTAAAAAAATAAATTCTAAAATTGCCTTTGTTGGACCATTTGCGACTGCATTAGGAAAGAAGTTTTTTGGATTTTCACCTTTTATAGATTTTGTAGCTTTTAGAGAGTATGAATATGTAATTAGAGATTTGGTTAATACATTAGATAGGAAAAAGAACTTAAGTTCTGTAAAGGGTTTAATTTACAAAAAAGATAAAAGAATAATAAAAAATAGACCAAGACAATTAATTCAAAATCTAGACGAATTACCAATACCTGCATATGACCTTGTTGATCTTACAAAATTTTATGAGACCGTAAATCTTAGAAGACCAGTTGCCAATACTATAACAAGCAGGGGTTGCCCTTTCCAATGCATATTTTGCACTTTTCCGAATACAATTTATTCTCATCAATTCAGAGCTCAATCTCCAGAAAGAGTTTTTGAAGAAGCAAAACATTTGATAGATGAGTTTGGTATAAAAGAGTTAAGATATGACGATGATACATTTGAGATATCTGCAAAAAGAGTTTTTGAAATTTGTAAACTTTTCAAAGAAGAAGATCTAGATGTAACATGGTCTCAACAATGCAGACCACATTTAATGACAAAGGCTATAACAAAGGCTATGGCAGATGCTGGATGCGTAAGGATATTATTTGGTACAGAAAGTGGTAGCGATTATATTTTAAAATTAATTAAAAAAGGTATGACAAAAAAACAAATGATAACAGGACTAAGAAATACTAAAAATGCTGGCATAATGAGGCACAACTGTTTTATTTTTGGTTTTCCATGGGAAACGATGAAAACTATAAAAGAAAGTTTTGATTTTGCTTGCAAATCAAATTCAGAATTTACCCAATTTACAATAGCAAACCCATTACCAGGAACACCGTTTTTTGATTACGTTAAAAAACACGATTTGTTTATTGGTGATTACTGGAATAGAGATAGTTTTAGTTCATCTGGTATAAAATTAAAACATATGACGAAAGAACAACTAGATAATTTTTTGAAAGATGTTAACAAAAGATATTATACGAGACCAGAATACATTAGTATGATGCTTAAACTTTCTACAAGGTCCACCGATCACTTTAAACTTGTTTTGAGATTATTCAGAGCATTTCTAATAAGAAAGAAAGAAGGTTGGATATAATGGCAGATGTTGTAAAAAATTACAGTATACATGATATTATAAGTTTTAAAATTATAGATAAGAATAATTTTTTTAAAAAAAAATTTAGTAGATTTGAAACATCTTATTCTTATTTCCAGGTCAATAAACTTTCCAATCCAGACATCATAATCAACATAGGACCTTTCCAACCATCCAATAATAACTGTAAAGTTCTAGATGGAAGGTTTCATATCAAAAAAGATTATTTGTTTTGTAATGATTCTTACAAACTGGCTAAATGGAAATTGGAAATTATTGGACTTGAATCTAAAAAAACAATAATAAATGTTGACGCTAATGCTTCCGGTCAATTATTTATTCCAGGTTACATCATAGATCCCATCATAAGAATTAAGATGCAAGAAAAAGGATATCCAATGATTCATGCGTCAGCTGTCAGTAAAAATAAAAATGGCTATGTTTTTGCCGCTAGAAGTGGCTGTGGAAAAACAGTTATTTCTGTCAGTCTCTTAGAAAAAGGTTTTGATTTTTTAGGAGACAATTGGATAATCATTAAAAATGGATATGCATTAAATTATATTTCTACACTTAATATTTTTGATTATAACATTAATGATTTTGTATCAGATAAAATGTCATCAAAAGACCTTTATATCTTAAAACTCAAAAAAATTTTATATGATATGACTGATGGTTACATTAAACTTTTTTCACAAATCCAAATACATAGATTCATCTCGAAGATTAATAAAAGAACAAAAATTTCAAAGCTGTTTTTCATTACAAAAAATAAAAAATTTTCCATCAAAAACAAAATTAATAAAGATAATTTAATAACTCAACTTGTTTTAAACAATAAATTTGAAATGTTCCCATTTTTTAAATATATGCTGGAATATTCTTTCATTTTCCCAAACAGCAAAATAGCTAGTTTCCTACCAGACATGGAAGAAAATATAAGAAGGTCATTAAAAAATGTAAAACTTTACAGAATGTTCATACCAGAAAATATAACACCAAAAACCTTTAAAAAAATACGAGAATCTTTGTGATGAAATGAAAGAAACCATTAATTATAACATACACGATTTGGTGAAAATAAGGATTAACAGGACCAAAACTAAAGATTTACTGAAAGACCTGAATTTAAGGTTCTCTTATTTCCAGGTCAATAAACTTTCCAATCCAGACATCATAATCAACATAGGACCTTTCCAACCATCCAATAATAACTGTAAAGTTCTAGAGCAAAAATATTTCGTTAAGGAAAATTATTTTTACTGTAAAGATTCTGAAAAAAATGCTAGATGGGAAGTTGAAATTTTTGGTTTAGATAAAGGAAAAACAATTATAAATTTCAATGAAAATATTTTCGATGTACAAAAAATTATAACACCAAATATAATATCTCAACAATTTTTATTAAGAAGTTTAATAGAATGGAAACTTTTTCAAAAAAAAGCCTTACTTATACATGCTGGTGCTGTTTCAAAAAACAATGAAGCTTTTTTGTTCATAGGACGAGGAAGCACATTTAAAACATCTCTAATAATGGACTTGATAAGAGAAAACGGCTTTGAATATTTGGGCGACGATTTTGTAATTTTATATAAAAATAAAGTTTTAAGTTTTCCTGCAGTCTTCCAGGAATTTAATTTTAGAATTAATTACTTGCCAACAGAAGAGTTAAGAAAAGAAAGATATTTCCAAGACCTAATTCTTTGGTTTAATTTTATAAGAAAGAAAAAAGATTATAAAAATACTTTTTTTAAAGTTTCTAAATCTTCTAAGGTTAACTCAATATTTTTCATTGAAAGATCAAACATCAATAAATTTTCAATTAGAAAAATCAAAAAATTAGATTATACAATCAAAAAATTATTATTTAATACTGAACTTGAGAGATTAATAATTAGCTTAAATGCTGGACTTGTTATTGGAGGTCCATATAAATATTTTTTGATGTATTCTTTAGCTTTTCCTAGAAGTAATCTTGCTTCATATGAAAAAAAATTAACAGAAAACTATAAAAAAACATTTACAGGTATATCTTCTTATGAATTTGATATTCCTTTAAAATATGATAAAAAAATATTTAGAAGAATCATTAAATTTATTAAAGGTTGATAATTTTGCTAAAATATGTAGTTAAAAAAAATGATACCGAGAAATTATATAGAGCAACAGCAAAACCGGTTGCAGATATGCTTCCTAAAAAAATGAAAGGAAGACTTTTAGATATCGGTTGTTACAAAGGTTATTTAAGAGATTATTTACCAAAAACAGTAGTTTATACAGGTTTAGATTTAGATAAATGGTTTCCGGAAATCGTCATATGTGATTTAAATAATCAGAAACTTCCATTTAAAACCAATTATTTCGATTATGTGATATGTGCAAATGTTCTCGAACATATATTCTATCCAGAAAAAATATGTGAAGAAATAAAAAGAGTTTTAAAACCTAAAAACATTGCTATTATTTCATTACCAAATGATTTTGGTTTATCATCTAAATATTCCTGCTTATTTGAAAAACCATCTGATTTTGACATAGAAAGATATAGACATCATTGGAGATTCTCAATAAAAACAGCAAAAGATTTCATTTCGAAATATTTTAAAATTAAAGAAATTAAGATGTATAATGGTCATATTCTAAATAAATTCGATTTTTTATTAAAACATTTTCCGGATCTATGTTCAAACATTTACATGAAAACAATAAATTTATGATGAAAATTAAATTAAGGTGATAATATGGTTAAAACAGGAAAGATATTGACTACTATTAATAAAAGAAAATACAAACCCATATTGAAAATTTTGCAGAAGCAAAAAAATATAAAAAAATTGTTAGATGTTGGTTGTAGAGATGGTCAATTTACTGTATTACTAGACAATATAATTGAAAATGATACAAACCTTTATGGATTAGACAATGAGAAAAAAGCAGTTAAACTGGCAACTAAACGTGGGATAAAAGCTACCGAACTTGATATAGAGAATCAAAGGTTTCCTTACGCCAATAATTATTTTGATTGTATTACGTGTTTAGACGTTATTGAGCATGTTGTTGAAAAAGATTTTGTAATTGAAGAAATTTATAGGGTTTTAAAACCAGGCGGTATTTTAATTTTAAGTACACCAAACTTAACTAGTTGGATTAATAGAATTTTATTTTTAATTGGAATTGAACCAATTTTAACAAGAACCAGCACAAGATATTATTTAGGAATAAAATATAGTAATTTGTCAAGTCCACCGGATCATATAAATTTATTTTCATTTAGTTCCCTTAAAAAATTCTTAAGAATTTATAATTTTAAAATTATCAAAATTAAGGGCACTTCATATTTTGTTAATAGATTTTTATTTTTTAGGCCGTTTGAAAAAATATTATTTAGATTATTTCCATCGATTTCAGATAATCTAATTATAGTTGCAAAAAAGATGAATTAAATGAAAAAATTCCCCAAAATATCATTATTGGTTCCAGCTTATAATGAAGAATCTGTAATAGAAAATACCTTAATACATCTTATAAAAGACGTCAAATACCCAAAAAAAGAAATAATTGTCGGTGTTGATGATGGAGAAGATAAAACACTTGAAATTGCTAGAAGGTTTACTAAAAGATATAGAAATGTTTCTGTTATTTATAATAAAGTTAGACTCGGTGTTACTGGAAACATGAATAAACTTCTGAAAAGAGCAAGAGGTGATATAATAATAAAATTTGATGCTGACTTGAAGTTTGGTAATCCTAAAACAGCTTTGTTCAATATAATTAAATACTTTAGAGATCCTGAAGTTGGTGGAATCTATTACACCGGAGAAATAGATTGGAAAAAGAATAGTCATCCTTTTGTAGAAAAGAGATACTGGCCAGAAATAATTGAAGAACGTGAAAGAAGTATAAACACAAGAGCTGAAAACTTCTTAACAGTTTTACAAGTCCAATATAGAAAACAATTCTTCCCAGTAAAAGGTATAATATCTATACCAATAGACATTCACTGCTTCAGAAGAGGCATAGTTAAGAATTTAGATCATTCTATTGTTCATGATGACGTTGAATTTGCATATCAAGTATTAAAAAAAGGATATAAAATTGAATTAGCTAAAGATGTTTTTGTTTTTTGTCCATATGGATCTCCTGTAAAAACAAAACATCTACTTCAACAGAAAATTAAAGGAAATGTTGGTTGGATGCAGTCTTATAAAAGATATGCTTATAATATACCAAAATATTTTACTGGAGTTTTTTTCACATTTATTAAGAATTTTTACAAGACTAGACCAAAAGACATAATTTCATTTTTTTATTGGTTGGCAGTATTTAAAATTTCTTGGTTATTTTCGTTTTCAAAAAGATATCAAAAACCAACAAAGGTTTGGAAAAGATGGAAAAGAAAATAAAAAAACAAAAAAATAAATTCAGAAAATTAAAATTACATTTAATAGTTCTAATTTTTTATGTTATTTTTACAATTTTTATGACTTATCCTTTAGTTTTCAATATGAATTCTTCTTTGCCTTCTGGTGGAGAAACTTATGTTTTTGTTTGGAACCTCTGGCATACTAAAAAAGCTTTATTCGAGGGAAACAATCTGTTTTTCACTAATTATATTTTTTACCCTAAAGGAGAAAGTTTAGTTTTTCATTCATTTTCCATGTTTAATTCACTATTATCAATACCACTTCAAATATTTTTCAATTTAACAACAACTTATAATATTCTTTTTTTGCTTTCGTTTATTTTAACTGGTTTCGGCACATATTTTTTAATTTTTTATTTAACAAAAAATAGAAAAGCAGGTTTTATTTCCGGATTACTTCTAGCATTTTTTCCATATCGTTTCGTACATATAGCTCATTTAAATCTTCTAACCTTACAATGGGTACCATTCTTTATTTTATATTTTATTAAAACATTTAAAGAAAGAACCATAAAAAATGCTATACTTTCATCAATTTTCTTAACTTTTACTGCTTTATCTTCTTGGTATTACTTGGCTTTTATATTTCTTTTCATTGTTGTGTTCCTTATTTATAATATATTTTATAAAAGAGATTATATTCTGGATAAAAAATTTATTAGATTTTTTGTTCTTATGCTTCTTTTATTCGCAATTTTTATCTATCCCTTTGTTTATCCTATGTTAACTACTGAAGATTTTTATCCAGAAGATTCTATTGATAGTGCTGTTGTTCATTCAGCAGATATTGCCGCTTTTTTTGTACCATCTACAACTCACTCTGTTTTTGGAAAATATGTTGAACCATTTTACAATCATATAAATACATATAATGGAAAACTTTATGGAAACATAGAAGAATCAACTGTTTTTCTAGGTTATTTAACTTTGATTCTTACATTTTTTGCAATAATAAAAAAATACAAAAAAATTAAGTTTTGGTTATTAACAGCTTTTATTTTCTTTATTTTATCTCTTGGTCCAGCACTACATTTTAATAATTTAGTCTTGATCCCAGTAGAAGGATGGAATCTTGATAAATTAGCAAAAGATATTTATCCGAATATTAATGAAGATGCACTAGAAATATTAAAAAATAATATTGCTGTCCCCCTACCATATTTAGTTTTATATTCTATACCATATTTTAATATTTTGAGAAACCCAAGTCGTTTTATTGTAATTTTAATGTTATTTTTATCTATAGTTGTTGGTATTACTTGTTCAAATATTTTTGACAAAATAAAAAATAAAAAATTGTTTAAAAAATATAATGCAGAGAAGGTTCTATTCATTATATTCATTGTAATAATAACTTTTGAATTTCTACAAATACCACTTAATCTTTCTTACAAAGAAATTCCTGAATTTTATTATAATATATCTAAAGACAATTCTTTTTATTCTATTTTAGATCTACCTCTTTGCAATGATACAATAAGTTGTTACAATACAAAACTAAAAGAATACCAACTTTATCAGACAATTCATAATAAACCCATATTCGTTGGTGTCATTTCTAGGTATCCCTTAGATACTTTTGATCTGATAAGAAATACGGAACTTAATAAACTAACCTCTAATGAAACTATTTTAGATTTACCAGAAATTAATAGAGAATTATTGAGAGAATATAATGTAGGTTTTATTATATTACATAAAAGTAATCTTAATGAAGAAACTTTAGATCATTTAAAGAATTTATTGTCCATATATGAAATTGTTTACGAGGATGATATTTTAATTTCATATAAACCAAAAACCATACAATGAACTACTATTTATAAATATTTTTCTCATTTTATATTCAGCTATAAAGGAGCTAACAGAAAATGAAAATAAAGAATCAACCTCCAGATTGGTATTTTAGAGCATATCAAAAAGGAGGGTTTCATAAAAAAAGAATCGATAAGATTGTTTCAATGGTTAAGCCAAATTCAAAAGTTCTTGATGCTGGTTGCGGTTCAGGTATAATACCTTTTTTACTTTCTAAAAAAAACTGTAAAATCGTCGGTATTGATAAAAGTGCTGATTGTATAAAATTCGCTTCAAAAAAATACAATGGCAAATTTTTATGCAAAGATCTGCTTAAACTCAATTTGAAAAAAAAGTTTGATTATATAATTTGTTCAGATGTTATAGAACACTTTAAAAAAACAGACAGAAAAAAACTTTTGAATATATTAGATAGACACCTCAAGAAAAACGGTTATATTATAATCACGTTTCCAACAAGTTTCTATATATTAATAGAACCAATGTGGAAAAGAATTAGAAAATTAAAATATCCAAATATAATTTTTGATGATGAAGAAATTCATGAAACTGTAGAAAAACAAGAAATTTATAATGAGTTAGAAAATTATTTTTTTCAAGATTATGGTCTTTTTGGTTTAATTCATTTTATAAAAGCAAAGAAGGTAAAATCATGAAATACTCAATAATTATGCCAGCATACAACGAAGAACTTAGAATTAAAGGAACCTTAACTAGATATTGTAAAGAATTCAAAAACACAGAGATAATAGTTGTGAATAACGGAAGTACAGACAATACCAAAAAGATTGTGGAGAATATGAGAAAAAAATATCCACAGTTAAAGATGTTAAATTTTTCTATTGCCCTCGGTAAAGGTGGTGCAATAAAGGAAGGTTTAAAAGTTGCAAATGGTTCTATAATAGGTTTTGTAGATTCAGATGATGCATTTGATATTAGAGGTGTTAAGCGAATTATAAATTATATTGAAAAAAATAATTACGACTTTGTAATAGCATCTAAATGGAAAGGCAAAAAATTTCGAGAGGTTGATGAACCGGTTTTAAGAAAAACATTTTCAAGATTTTGGAATATATTTGTAAGACTTCTATTTAATTTAAATATAAGAGATACACAAGCAGGAGCAAAATTTATGAAGAATAGTGTTTTTAAAAAAATATCAAAAAACATAACCTGCAGAGGATTTGAATTTGATGTAGAATTAATTTGGTTAATAAAAAAATGTGGCTTCTCAATAAAAGAGGTATTTGTTGGTTCTGTTCATCGAGAAAGAAGTACCTTTAAATTGAAAAATATGGGGACAATGCTTATTAATACACTTAAAATAAGATATAGAGAATTAAAAAAAATCTTATCAATAGCAATACTAAATGTATTATCACTTCCAATTATAATACCTTTTAATATTTTACTTTTTTCTCAATTTTTTATTTTTCGATATTTTAAATCTGGGTTAGAAACCGAAAATTATGAAATTTACCAGACTTATAAAAAGTGATTTTTTGAAACATATGATGATAACAATTGATGTTGAACCTTTTGTATGCACTTCGAAAAATAATATGCACTATGATGCTAGTTACGATGGATTAAAAAATCTTATAGATCTTTTTGAAGATTTAAAAATAAAATCTACTTTTTTTGTTGTCTCTGAATTTGCAAACAAATATCCTAAAATTATAAGGGAAATAGTTAATGTAGGACATGAGATAGCTTCTCATGGAGAATTCCACTTTCATAAATACTCTATTATGAAAACTATAGAAGCAAAAAAATTTCTAAAAAAAAGTAAAAAAACTCTTGAAAAAATAACTAGAAAAAATATAATAGGATTTAGAGCACCACAGATGAAACATCCAAGTTATAATGTTTTAAGAGAATGTGGCTTCCTATATGATAGCTCTTTACATCCTACATATATTCCAGGTTATTATAATAATTTCTTTAGTAAAAGAAAAATCTTTAAACAAGATAATATTTTTATAGTTCCTATTTCCGTAGCGCCAATCCTAAGAGCACCGTTCTCTTGGCTATGGTTTAGAAATATGCCGTTGTTATATTCTAAAATTTGTACTAATTCGTGCTTGATAGATTTAGATTTTGTGAATATTTACTTTCATCCTTGGGAGTTTGTAGATATAAAAACATATAATTTAACTAAATTGCCACCTAAATTTTATATAAAAAACACTGGAAAAGATTTATTGAAAAGACTAAAAGTTTTTATAAATTATTATAAAAGTAAGGCAGAATTTTTAACTATAAAAGATTATTTGGAGCTTTAGTAATGTTTTTATTATATACATCCTAAAAATACAATGGTAGGTGTTATTAAACCTAAACTATATATTACTAAAAGAGATTTCAATGACTAAAATTGAAAATAGACTAAATATCATATTTTTCCTCATATTAATAGTTCTAGCAATATTTTACATTTATTTAGCTTTTGGAACTGATATGTTGGGTGAAGACGAGGCAACATATCTAAGATTGGGAAAACAGATATCAGAAGGAGAATTACCATTACATAAATCGGGACCTCTTTTAAAACCAGAAACAACACCATTTTTTATACCGTCTCTTTATGCCTTTTCATTCATTTTATTCGGTTCATCACTAGGTTTAGCTAAAGCCATAATCGCTATTTTTGGGATATTAACTTTATTAGTAGTTTTTCTGATAGGATCAAGAATAAACATTTGGTTCGGTTTAATTGCCGCATTTTTATTGTTTTCATTACCGTTCTTTTCACATTTTAGTTTAATATCCTATGTAGAAATTCCAATAGCATTTTTTTCAGCAATGATACTTTATACTTTTTTAGATATGGATAGCTACAAGAAATCAATTTTATCAGGTCTATTAATGGGTTTATCATTCTTTGTTAAAGCTTCTGGTTTAATTCTAATAATTGCCGCGTTGATTTATACAATAATTTTCTTTTTGTTTAAAAGAGATAAGAAGTATTTCAAATTCTCATTAATAGCAATCATTATAGGAATAGCCTTTTCTTCATTTTTAATAATTAGAAATATCGCTGTTTATAATTACCCATTCATTGATGTTTTGGATTGGTTTTTTGTGAGACCAACAATATACGAATCTCCATCTTGGTTAACTGAAATATCGCAAGCAATATCCCAAAAAGTCTATTTTCAAGATTATATCTCTTTATTTGGGATCCCTCTGTTCTTATTGATTATTTTTAGTTTTAGTTATGTCCTTACAGGACTATCAAATCTAGACGATAAAAACCTTAGACTAACTTTAATTAGCTTTGTAACGTTTTTTATTTTTCTAATTCTCTTCATTTATCAATCTTCTGCAAGAGGTAGCGATCCAAGATATTTTTCAATAGTTTTTCCACAAACAGCATTAATCGGAGGATATTTCTTGTATAAACTTAAAGAAGAGAATAAGTATTTAATTCTAATAGCACTAGTGGCTATTGTTTTTTCTCTCTATTCGGGAATCATAACTGCTGTTAACACTTCTAATACATCAAGATACCCTCAAAGTTATATAGAAGCACTTACATGGATAAATGAAAATACACCAGAAGATTCAATAATTTTTACAACTTATAGCGGCAGCGTCAAATATTTTGCAGAAAGAGACAATGTTTGGAACATAAACGAATTCCCAGAAATAATGAAAAGTACAAATTCAACATATATTTATGAAACTTTGAAAAAATATGATGTTTCTTATATTTTGATATGGAGATCATTAGTATCCCAAGATATAGTAGTTCCAGGCAGCAACATTTTAGGTGTGTTTACAAATAATTTTGTAGATAAGGTTCTAAACGATAAAGATCATTTTGATATTGCTTATCAAAATTCAGATAATGTTGCACTTAAATTAAATTAAATCTTCTTTTTATTAAGAACCAAAAATTTTTTAAACCTCTTGATATAGCAGCTTTGGGATAAAATTTTGTAACATTTATTTCTACATAAGAAACCTTTATTTTATTTCTCCATATCTCATAAATAAAATCAACTTCTCTTTCATATTCCATTGCTCTTAAATCCATTTTTTTAGCTGTTTTATATGTAAAAGCTCTGAATCCACATTCCACATCTCTTATTTTTGTAGGACAAAACAAATTTGCTAAAATAGTTAAACTCCAGTTTCCAATTTTTCTGTTTATTGGATAATTTCGAAGGTTTCTTTTTCCATAAACATAATCTGAACCTTTTTTTATTTCTTTTACAAATTCAGGTATATACTTTGGATTTAATTGACCATCGGCATCTAAAAAAACAATGATATAAGGTTTTAATGAAATAGCTTTTTTTAAACCAGTTCTAGAGGCAAAACCAACACCTTTGTTTTCTTCATATCTTATAACTTCTGCTCCACTCTTTCTTGCGATTTTTGAGGTGTTATCAAAAGAACCATCATCTACCACTATAACTTTATCAACATATTTTTTAGCCGCTTTAACAGTTTTTCCTATATTTTTTTCTTCATTGTAAGCAGGTATAATTGCAATAACTTTATATAACTTCATAAATCTTCACTTGCTCGTTTCTGAATACTTGTTGGAAATGTTCCAAGCCTTGGCCTTCTAACATGAACATCTTAGTGAATACGACATTTCTAAGATTCGGTGGTATTATTACAATATAAGCAAAGTGTGGTGGAATCCATACAGTCATCGGTATTGTTTCATTTGTAAATCTGATGTTTAATTGTCTTTCCAAAGGTTTCATTGACTCTATAAGAGAATTCACTTCAATATCAGTAAATTTGATTGGTATAGGTTGAGTACCATTATAAACTATTATTTCATCAAATAAAGCAGCGTTTATTCCCTGAACAAATATAGGTATTGGTATTTGGCCAGTAAAAATCATTACTTTTGTTTGTTGACCCATATCATAATTTCTAACGACTATGTTCCCAACATCATCAAAAGATCTAGAGCTTTCACGTAATTGCATATAAAGTGGACATTTTTGTTCATATCTAGCATCACAACCAGTTCCAAAATATTGTAACCACTGGAATTTTGCAATTAGATCATCAGAAGCTATCCAATAAACCTTTGGTGATGTTCCTTGATATTTTCTTATTAATTCTAATGATTCATTTTCATTAGTTGTCGCCATTATTTTTCCTAGGTTTGTTATTCTAGTATTAATTGGATAAAAACAATGTAATTCTGAGCAGTGAGCACCGTCTGCATAATTTCTCCTTTCTGCTAATCCAGAAATCATATGACCAGGATCCCACCAAGTTCCAACTATTGAGAGTTCAGGTGTTTTAGTCTTTAAAAAATTCCATGCATCGTCCCAGTTAGGATTTTGATCAGGACCAAGACCATTACCCATTTCTAATCCTATACCCATAGCGCAGACAGCAATAAAGATGCCTAAACCTATTGCAAAGCTCTTTAAAATCTTGTTACTCTTAGAATATTTAACAAAACAACCAAACCCAGTGCAAACCAGAATCAAAAATAATGCTGCTGTAAATTCTGTAAATCTTATACCTCTAAATGTCGTATATATACCAACGAAAAATACTGTTAGTAAAAATGAAAAACTTCTCAAATCTTTGTTCATTCTAATAAAGTACAGAAAACCAAATGCTATTAAAGAGATGAAAAACATAAGAATTAAAATAGTTATCACATCTCCTATTACAAATCTTCCTGTTGCTAATATCCAACCTTGTAAATTAAATATATCAAAAGGTTGTAACTCTGCAATTGATATATTTACTATTTGTTTTTCAGCTGCTTGGGCAAATCCTGTTAATTTTAATAAATTTGTTATAATGTCAATTTCATTAATCCAACCAATTAGGAACAAACAAATAACAATAATTATAAAAAACTTCAAGTGATCTATCAATTTGAAAGCACTGTTCTTTAATGAAAAACCTTCTTTCTTCCTTAGTTTACCTATTAAAATAGACAAGAAGAAGTATACTAGAACAAAACCTCCAAGTATTAGCATCGGATAGAAAAAGAATAACCATGTGAACATAAATAATGTAAATCCTGCTAAAGCCATTGAAAAACTTCCTATTGTTTTCTTCTTTAAAGCAACATAACCAAGATAAATTGTTAGTAATAAGAAAAATAATACTAGTTGATCAGTATCAAAACTGCTTCCAAAAGTTCTTATTAATATCTGTGGCGCAGTGCCAACCAGTGTTGCTGCTAAAAGTCCACCATATTCATTAGATAACTCTTTGCCTAATAAAAATGCAGGAAATACTATTAGTGCTCCATAAATAGCTGAGGCATATGCTGCAGTTGTTAATAAACTAAAACCAAACATATTGAAAATCCAAAAAAGCACAGTTGTCAAATAAAATATCATGGGCGGTACAGTACCAGGAATAAGTTTCCTACCACTGTAATATGTTAATTCGTCCCAAGCAGGCAAATGTCCCCAATCAGCAAAATATTTAGTGAATCTATACTGATATATCGGGTCGAATGATAACAACCTATCAGGAACTATGTTTACAGCTCTTATATGATAACAAAATAAAAACACAAATACTAATGCAAATATCCACCAGTACTTTTTTAGCATCGTTCTCATCGAATCACTTGACTATCAAAATTTAGAAATATAAATATAAAAAGTTTCATAAACTCATCAAAACAAAACTTATTGCGATTAATAAAATATTCTGAATTAAAACAAACAAAGCAAATCTTTTTACTTTACCTAAACCTTGAAGATAATAGACATAAATTGTATTAAAACCAAAAATAAGTCCTATAATAGTTAGAACTTTAAACATGAATAGACTTTTTATATAAGTACTGAAAAAAGTTACAAATAACAAGTCTGAAATCAAAAGAACAACTATTGTTCCTACAATAGTGACAATGGCATACAATTTGAAAGCTTTCATTAGAATATTCTTTGCATCTTTATATCTTTTTAGGCCATCAAGTTCAGATACTTTTGGAAAAACTATCATTGACAATGATAGAGGAATCAACAAAGTTGCAGAATAAAATATGAAAGCAAAAGAAAAATAACCAATTTTATTTTGAGAAAAGAACAGACTTAGCAGAGGTACTATTGCAGTAGATAACCCAGTAATTATATTAGTCAAATATACTGGTATGCTAAATTTCAAAAACTTACTTTTAACATCAAAACTTTTAGTTCTCTTTAGAACTACTTTGCTAAAAAAGAATCTCATATTAATCAAATTACCAATTAGCGGTCCAAGACTCCAACCTAAAATAATATAGAAAATTCCAAAAGGGCTTAACAAAACACCAATAATAGCAGATCCCGAAATGTTTAAAAACTGGGACAATGCATATAATTTGAATTTTTGAAAACCAAGAACAACAAATTGAAATACAACAAAGAAGGTTAAGCCACTTAATAGTATTCCAGCTGCTATCAAATAACTAAGAGAAGCATCTTTTAAGAAAACTATGCTGATTTGTTCTCCTAATAAGAAGAGTATTAATATAAAAACCAAATAGCTGAATATCTTTAACTTTAAGAACCAGTTGACTAAATAGCTAATTTTTTTCCTATTTTTGCTTCCCAATTCAGAAATATATTTTGTTAAACTGACATTAATGCCTAGTTCTATTAACAAAGGTAAAAATGAGAACAGATAAATAATAATTTTGAAAATACCAAAATTTATGACCCCAAGTTGATTTGCAATAACAAGATTAGCAAAAAAAAGTATTAAATTAGAGCTGAAATTAGCAAGAAGAATAATGCTACCGCTTTTTGCTAGATCGCTTTTAAGCATTGACATAAGACGTTTTTTCATTTAATAAGATATGTAGAATTCAAATAAATCCTTTATTTTCATACAAATCTTTATATGGCGGTTTTATTATAATCTTCTTTATAAAGGTGTTGATTTGAATAAAGGAATAATAAAAATAGGGCTATTTTCTATATTGTTCTTAGCATTTATAACAATTTTAGCTCTTTACGTTATGCCCACAACAGCAATAGTTGAACCAGGTGAATTAGGATATGGTTGTGGTGGTAATCCATGTCCGGCTTGGGTTAATTTAACAAAAGGAGATATGTTTTTTACTGACAATAATCAAATCTTTATAGTAATTAATTATTCTTGTTATTCTCCGAGTGTTTGTAATGAAAATATGAATGTTACTGCTAATTTTTCAGAAGTAGGAGGTAGTTCAACTAGAATTGGTGTATTCAAACAAAATGGTACATCTGGTACTGATACTTGGGCAATTTTCGAGTTGAATGACACTGTTAACTTTTCTGCTGTTAGTGGTCCAATAATGATGGAACCTAAAAATATTACATTTAATGCTTCAGATGGTAATACAAGTACTGGATTATTTAATGATACGTTAAGTACACCAGTTGTTCTAACGAATATGTCAACACTTCCAGGTTGTCCACCTCCGGGTGAACCCCTACCACCAAAAATGCTACTAATGAATGGAACTCTTGTAAATATTAGTGAATGTTGGGACAACTGTACTGTAGAAGATAGAGCACAATATTTTAATAGTACACATTATGTTATATGTGGTCCAACTTTTGGCGGAGACACTACTAACTTTACAGCTGTAGCTGATACAGGTAATTTCTCCAATTTTAATCTTGTTATAGAAGTTCCTGGAGTAGCAAAAATAAATTATACAACAAATGTCAGTATGGACGATCCACAGAAATCACAGGCATTATTCGAGTTTGCAGTGAAAAATATAATGGCTGGTCCTAGAATTGGAATTAATGATACTGAGTGGGACGGTTCAGATCCAAACAAACCAAATTTAACCCTTTCAGCAGTCTTGACTTTATATAATGTATCAAATAGATTTGGAATAAATGGTAGACCACAGATATTTAGATATAATCATGGTTCGACATCCGGAGTTCCTTGTCCAATTGGTGTATGCTCGGATTTTGTTTGGGACGGAGAAAATCTTACCTTTGCTGTTACAAGTTTTTCTGATTATGGTTTAACAGATTCAATAAATGTGACTTTACAAACACCTTCTAATTTGGATTATTATAACTCATTGAATGTCAATTTTACTTACATGCCTGAATGGAACAGCTCAATAACAATGGACAACTGTACCCTTTATGGTAATTTCACAGGTAGTTGGTTACCAAGTGGAAATAATAGTACACGAGCTTTAGTTAATGGAACTACTAATTGGATAAATAACACTGTTGGAAGCGATGGTGCTTACATATGGAATATTTACTGTTATGATATTACTAACCAATATGACTATTATTCATCAAACCGGACTGTAATAGTTGATACTATTACAGATTGTGGTGCATCAACACCCTGTAATTGCGGCGACACTCTCAACGCATCAAGAACTTTTAGTGCGCTCGATAGTTTAACTGACTGTTCTGAAGACGGTTTGATAATAAATGGAACTGATATAATACTTGATTGTGCAGGTTATGTAATAAATGGAACCGGCGGATCTGGTACTACTGGTGTAAAAATAAATTATAGTTCAAATAACACCACTGTTAAAAATTGTATAATCCATAATTTTGGTACAGGAATCTTTGGAAACGCATCATTGGATATGAATCTAACAAATAATACAATCTATGGTCTTAGCAATTATAACGGTGCGGGAATATTGATTTCAGACGCTTCTCAGACTATAGGTGTTAGTGCTAATATAACAAACAACAATATTACCTCAGAAACTGGAAGTGGAGTTTTTTGCTCTGTCGGAACCGCTAATGTAATCAACAACAGCATAAGCGGGTATGATTATGGTATTGAGTCTGGTTTTAGCGGTAGCTGGGGACAAATCCAAGGAAATAACATAACTACAAATTACGGCCTAAGTGGAAGTGTTGTTTTTATAAATTCTGGCAGTCCAAATATCACAGAAAATAACGTAACCGGTGGGTACAATGGAGTTTACTTGTACACAGCAGGGTCTCCCAAAGTATGGCACAATAACATTTACGGCCAGTCAAATTATAAAATTTATTCACTGAATGCAATAAATATTTCTTACAATAATGAAGGAAACTATTGGGGTCACAATAGCTGCCATGTTTTCGTACCAGGAACTGATTCAAATGCAGAAAACGTTAATGACGCATATGCTTTTAATGCAACTAATGGATGGCTGGCAGGGTCTCCAGTTAACTGTTCTCCTATTTGGACCAATAATTCAACAAATACAACTCTTGCAGGTATAGTTACTTTATACAGTTTGAAATGGATAGATAACAATGGGCTTTCAGGTTATATATTCTCTTTTGATAACTGTACCGGAGGTTCAAATTTAGTAAATGATACATGGGTTTCAATGACCGGTTTAACTAACTGGTCTAATGTAACAAAAACACCAAATTATACAGCAGGTTGTAATGTTGCTTGGAAAGTATATACAAACGATTCAGCTGATAATTGGAATTCTACTGACACAATGAATTATACTACTAAAAATGCAAGTGGTTTTTACTGTACTCAAAATTCTCAGTGTGCAGGAGGTTATTGTGTTCATAATCTTTGTAGAGCAGCATCAACATTTTGTGGAGATGGTTATTGTGATACAGGAGAATCTTGTGTTGCAGATAATTCTTGGTGTGCTGATGGTTATGCATGTACAAACGGTTGTGTAGTAACAGGTGGAACACCAGGCGGATCAACAGGCGGATCAACAGGCGGAACTTATGCAACAGCCTATGTTAGACTTGCAGTAGGTAAAATAAATATTACAATGACTTCACTCACAACAAGCGGAAAAATGATTGCATCTATAGCAAGATATGAAGATGTGGCAATAAGAGGAATGAACATTACTGTTGTAAACAATGTTGGTAACATAAAAATAATGATATCTAAATTACCAGCTTTGCCATCCACGGTTTCCTATGATATAGATGGTAAGGCTTATCATTATATTAATATAGAGAGAATAAACATCACTGATCCTGATATTAATACTGTTAATATTGAATTTGCAGTGAATAAAACTTGGTTAACAGACAATAATATTGATGCTTCAAATATTACTTTGTATAGATGGGCTAACAATCGATGGAATGATCTAAGTGCAACAAAAATAGCTGAAAGTGCTACAGAAGCTTTTTATAAAGCAGACTCTCCAGGTTTATCCGTATTTATAATTGGGACTACAGGAGGTGCACCACCAGAACCAGAACAAGAGGAAGAAGGATGTGAAGAGAGTTGGTCTTGTGCAGAATGGTCCGAATGTGCTAATGAAATTCAAGTAAGAACATGTACAGATTCCAACAACTGTGGTACAACTGTTAACAAACCAGCTATATCTCAGTCATGTGCATTAGGAGAGGCAGCTGTTACAGGCACAACAGTGACCTCTATTTTAATTCCTGTTATAGTTATAATAGCTGTAATAATAATTTGCGTATTAATTTTCTTGCAAAGAACTACAATAACTTCTTTCTTACAAAGATTGACTAAGAGATCTAGAAAAAAATCAACCAAAATTCTTTCAGAAATTAAAGAACCATTTAAACTTATTGCAGAAGAGAAAAAAGAAGATTAATCAGATTTTTTGGCAAGAAATTATTTTATTGGTTTCATCTATTTCAAATTTTACTGGTAAAAATTTTTCTATTACCCAGATGTTTGTTCTAACATGGTTTGTTACTTCAGCAACAGAAACTTTTGAATTACCTGCCAAAGCCATGTAAGGAAGGATTTGATCTGCCATCCATTCGTCTAAACAAGCATTAGAATCGATCTGTTTTACTAAGCTTTTTGCAGCTTCTTCACCAACTTTTTCAGCAAGTTTACCCCTTTCTCCTAATTCAGATGCTCCCAATTTACAATTTTCAAAATGTGCATGAGCATTAATTGAAGAACCTGGAGAAAGACTAGGAACGTAACTTATAATTTCATTTTCAAATTTTAAAATTTTTTTCGATCCTTCGGTTTGCCTTTCTGCAACTTTTCTTTTTCTAAGAAGTTCTGATGCTATACTTCTTACATCCATTTTTTCCATTTCTCCCCTTTCAATTAAATTTATAGGCTTAATTTCTTTGCATGTTTTTATTGTTACTTTAACTTTACCTCCACCTTTTGGATAAAAACCATATTTCAGAGTTTCCACAAAAATTTCAATTCCCATTTTGGATAAGAAATAGGAAAAAATATGTTTAAAATAATTCATAGTTGGACTCCATTTGACATCAGTTCCTCCTATTATTTCTAAAACAACTTCTTTTTCAGCGTGAAGAGAAGGTAGAACCAAAGTTTGAAGAACTAAACATATTGAACCAGCTGTTCCAACATTTATTGATAAACTGCCACCCTTAACTTTTTTTGGTATGAATTCGATTGAAGTGCTTCCAATTTTTGCATTTTTTAATTCAGCATCGCACAATTCAGCTGTAGCTTCTATTCCTTTCAGATGTTGTGCTCTCAATCCAGGAACACGACGTTTAGCTCTTATGTTTTCTATTTTGACTGGCTTACCTGTTATTGCTGATAAAGCAATAGATGTTCTAATTATCTGACCTCCGCCTTCAAGATAAGAACCATCAATCAATATCAATTACATCCCCATTATCAGGAGCAATTGCATCAAAACCTTTTTCTTTTAATCCATTAGCAAATTCTTCGCAATGGTCACCATGCAAACAAATAACCTTTTCAGGATTAATCTTGTTAACAAAATTAAACAAACCACTTCTTCCGCTATGAGCGCTTAAATCAAATTGATGGATATTCATTTTTATTTTTAAGTCAAAACCTTCAGTAACAAATCTACCAGTTTCTACTAATCTTCTTCCAGCAGTTCTTGGAATTAGAAATCCAGTGAATATAACAGAGCTTTCAGGATGATTGTACAAATATTTTACATAACTAACAGAAGGCCCACCTTCTAACATCCCTGAACTTGAAATAATTGCGCACGGCTCTTTTACTAATTCTTTTCTCTTTTCACCTTTCCAAACTTCTATAACATTTTTCAAAGCTCTTCTTAATGCTTTTGCATCTCTAAGAAATTCAGGATAACTTAAAGTTATCTCTGTAGCAGTTTTTGACATGCCGTCAAGATAAATAGGAAAATCTGGTTTGAAACTATCTAGAATCATTAAAACTTCAGCTGATCTACCAACAGCAAAACAAGGAATTACAGCCACTCCTTCGTTTGCAATTGTTCCTTGAACAGTTTCAAAGAATTTTTTTTCTGTTTCTTCTCTAGGTGGATGATCTTTCTTAGCATAAGTATTTTCTAATATCAGAATATCAACATCTTTAACATCTATTCTTGCACCATTCAACAAACGACTTGGATTAACATTGAAATCACAAACATAAAGAATCCTTTTATTTCCGATTTCTAAAAGCGGTGCAGTAGAACCAGGTATATGTCCAGCATCGAATATATCTAAAGAAAATCTTTCACCTTCAATTCTTTGACCATATGTTACCCTTACCTCGTGTTTTTTCATCTTTTTCAAATCAGTTTTCCCAAAATGTTTAGGAAGACCTTTAAACTTGGCAATTTTTATGCTGTCCTTTAGAAGCAAATGAGATAATTCAAAAGTTTCTATTGTCGAATAAATAGGAGGCTTGAATTTTTTATAAATAACAGGACAATAACCAGAATGATCTAAGTGTGCATGGCTTAATACTATCATATCAACTTTTTTTACAGGTAATGGAAGTTTACCAGTATCAACTTCCATTCCATAGTCAAACAAGACATTTTCTTTACTCTCTATCATTACAGCATTCTTTCCTACTTCTTTGAATCCACCTAAACATTTTATTCTCATTTTAAAACCTTTATTTATTTTAATATCTTTAGATATAAATTGGTATTATGAATATATTAATTAAAAATTGTTCTTTTATTTTAACACAAAACAAAAAAAGAGAATTAATTAAAGACAAATCGATTTTAATAGAAGATAACAAAATATCTGCTATAGGAGATATTAAAAATGCAGATGAAATTATTGATGCTAAAGGCTTTTTAGTTATACCAAGTTTAATAAATACTCATACACATTCTAGTATGACTTTGTTTAGAGGAATAGCAGAAGACATGCCTTTAAAACCTTGGCTAGAAACAAAAATATGGCCTTTAGAAAGAAAACTTACTGGAAAACTTTGTTATTATGGCTCTTTAATTGCTTGTATCGAAATGATAAGAAACGGTATAACATGCTTTAATGATATGTATCTTTTCATGAACGACGTTGCAAAGGTTTGTAAACAGGTTGGTATTAGAGCATTTTTAGGTTCTGTATTTTTTGATTTTCCAACACCAGAAGGCAATTCTTTTGAAGTTAATAAAAAATTTGTTAGTAAATGGAAAAATGAAGAATTAATCAAACCAACATTTACTCCACATTCTACATATTCTTGCTCAGAAGAGTTGTTATTGAAATCTAAAGAACTTGCGGATAAGAACAATGTTCTTTTGCACACCCATTTAGCCGAAACTAAAGATGAGCAAGAAAAATCTAAAGAAAAAAACAATTTAAGACAAGTAGAATATCTTGAGAAGATAGGACTCTTAGATAAAAATGTTATAGCCGCGCATTGTTGTTGGTTATCTGAAAAAGAAATTTCTATTTTAAAAAATTATAATGTAAAAGTTTCGCATAACCCTGTGAGTAATATGAAGCTAAGCTCAGGTGTTGCTCCTGTTCCCGAAATGATTAAAAACAACATAACAGTTTCTCTCGGAACAGATGGAGCAGCCAGTAATAACAGTTTAGATATGTTTGAAACCATGAAAGTATGTTCATTACTACATAAATTAAATAAAACGAATCCACTTGCTATTAAATCTCAGAAGATTTTTGATTTTTCAACAATTGAAGGCGCAAAGGCTCTTTTAATTGATAATGAGATTGGAAGCATTGAAATTGGAAAAAAAGCAGATATGGTTTTAATTGATCTTAAAAAAACAAATTTCTTCCCACTTTATAATAATTTGATACCACATTTGGTTTATTCATGCAAAGGAGAAAATGTTGATACTGTTATATGCAATGGAAAAATTTTGATGAAAAACAGAGAAATTTTAACTCTTGATGAAAAAGAGGTAATGAAAAAAGCAAAACTAGCAAAAGATGATTTACTCAGAGAAAATAACTTAAATATAGAAATTTAATACTATTTCTATGGACATAGAAACAAGAATCGATTTAATTAAAAAACCACCAACAGAAGAGATTTTGGTAGAAGACGAGCTAAAACAACTTTTAGAAACCAATGAACATCCACAACATTACCAAGGTTTTGAAATTTCAGGTTTATTACATTTAGGAAATTTTATTATTTCAGGCTTCAAGATAAATGATTTCATAAAAGCAGGAATAAGATGCCAAGCTTATCTTGCAGATTGGCATAGTTTTATTAATAACAAGTTTGGTGGTGATTGGGAAAAGATTTTAATAGCAGCAAAATATTATGCAGAAGCATTCAAGTTCTTCTGCCCGGGAGTAAAAATTGTTGTAGGTTCTGATTTATATCATAATAATGATGAGTATTGGAAAAGAATAATGAAATTTTCTAAACATATGACTCTTAAAAGAACTTTGAGATGTATGACCATAATGGGAAGAAGTGAGAACGAAAAACTTGATTTGTCTCAATATTTCTATCCACCCATGCAGGCAGTTGATGTAAAGGAAATTGGAGCAGATATGCCTCATGGTGGAATGGATCAGAGAAAAGCACATGTTCTAGCTAGAGAAGTATTTCCAAAAATGAAATGGAAAAAACCTGTAGCAGTCCATCACCATTTATTAATGGGTATAGCAGAACCAATGAAACTAGAGGCTAAAGACAAATTAGAACAAGTCATCTCAAGTAAAATGAGCAAGTCAAAACCATGGACCGCAATATTCATTCATGATACAGAAGAGCAAATAAAGAAAAAATTACAAAAAGCATGGTGTCCTGAAAAACAGACAGAAATGAATCCGATATTAGAGATAATTAAACATGTAATATTCCATGAGAAGAAAATCTTTGAAATAAGCAGAGATTCTAAATTCGGTGGCACAATAGAGTTTGATAAGTATGAGAAATTAGAAAAATCTTATGAAAAAGGAGAAATACATCCAAAGGACTTGAAAGATAATGTTGCTAGAGAAATATCAAATATAATTGATCCTTTAAGAAAACATTTTGAGAAACCATCTAACAAGAAATTACTAGACGTTTATAAGGAAGTTGAAATCACTAGATAGTTCTATATCAATTTTTCTTTAAGAATACTTCTTGTTTCTGTCATGTTATCTGTTCTAAGTGCAAACTTTTCATCACCAATGATGTATATGGATTCTATGTTTATTCTTTTCTTTGCCAAATCTCTAGTTATTTTTCCAAGTTCACCTGGTCTGTTTTCTACCTTTACAAGAAAAACTTCTTTAACTGCAAAACGCATTCTAGCATTCTCCAAGGCTGATCTTGTGGTGTTCGAATCGCTTGTAATTATTTTGAGCATTCCTTTTTTTCCTGTTATTTCTGTTGCTATTGCTTCTATATTAACACCATTTTTTGCTAAAACCTCAGAAACTCTTGCTAAACTCCCTGGTTTGTTTTCAACATAAATTGTGAATTCTTCCATAACCAGTATACTATGCTAATATTTAAATTTCTTTTTACATAATCTTTAGAAAGTGAGTTGATGCCGTACCAATCAATAAGCTAAAATTAGGACAAGATTTTACTATTTCTATAAATAAACAATTTAAAAAATATAAGTAGGTGAATATATGCTAGATATAAAACTAATCAGAGAAAA
>JABAOH010118854.1_pt6 | contig 24429 bp, 24 predicted proteins | sample 7062181 | NCBI WGS metagenome assembly JABAOH01 (sample SAMN14538630, study PRJNA623070) | marine sediment metagenome | biome: marine biome [ENVO:00000428]; feature: marine pelagic biome [ENVO:01000023]; material: deep marine sediment [ENVO:00002113]; isolation source: pool of 5 deep marine... | reverse complement strand
GCGCCGATGGAGCCGCCGAAATAGCCGTCCGAGATGTTCTCCCAGTGCTGCCCGGCGTCCGTCGTCTTCCAGACCCCGCCTCCCGTCGTCCCCATGAAGAAGGTGTGTGGTGCGCCAGCGATCCCGGCCACCGCGGTCGACCGGCCCCCCCGGTACGGACCGACCATCCGGTACTCGAGACCGTTCATGAGCAACGTGTCGTAGACGACGTTCCGGTCGCGGGACTCCTGTGCGGCGAGCGGCGCGGCGGTCACCAGGGTCGAGAGCGCGAGCGACGCCGCGACGCTGCGCGACAGCCCGACGAGATGGTAGTGCAGCATCGGTCTCTCCAATCGGCCAGCTGGCCGGGCAGGGTCCGTTTGAACTCTTTGAGAAATGGGCTTCGCAGAACTAGCGCGGAGAGTGGGGTTTGGTCAAGCGTAAGGGATGACAGGCTGGGTCGAACGATCGCCCTTCAGGCAGGGATCTTCGCCTTCGAAGGCGTGTTCAGGTCGCGCGGCTAAGGGGCTGGAGCTACGAGGTCTACGCTAGAGCGCCAACCGCTCGACGAATTTCTCGGCGTTGATCGTCAGATCGTCCTCCCCGATCTGATCGAACGGGTTCTCGAGATGATCCTGGATGTTGTCGAGGCCGACCAGGATCATGCTGAACAGTACCGGCATCAGATACTCGAGACCGGCCGCGTAGCCCTCGGAGATCTTCGCGAAGTGCGGTCCGTAGAGGATCGGCAGGAGCACGATGAACAGATCGCTGTAGGCCCTCAGCGTCTTTGGGGTCCGGTACTGGTAGATGTGCTTGATGCTCTCGAAGGCGATGATCATCTTGCTCAGGTACTGGTTGCACCTCGACGCTTCGCCCGAAGCCAGCCCCTGCTTTCTCAGCCCCTTGATGAACCGCGACAGCTTCGAGAACACCTCATAGATGGCCTTCTCGTTCTCCTCCATCGCCTCGACCGATTCCGTGAACATCTTCCGGCACGAGCGCAGCAGGTCGCCGAGGAGGGTGCGTATCTCTCCCGTCGTCGCGGGATGGTTTTCCTCGAGCCAGTCTCGCGACGCGAAGTAGATCGCCCGCCCGTGAGCCTTGATCGATCCGTACTCATCGAGCGCCGCCTCCCTTCGCTTGTAGGCGCCGCCGATGGAGAAGACGATGGGAAAGACGATGGCGGTGGCGATCAACGTGAGAGGGAAGTCGGCGGTAATTCCGAACCTGCGGCAGGCATAGGTCGAAAGCAGCGCCAGCGCTGTGATCGAGACCGTCTTCAGATTGATGACGAGCAGTATTTTCTTGACTCTGTCCATGGTGCTCTCACCTGATTGCGTTGCGAGGGCCTGTACACGACTGGGGCTCCCACGTGTGTCGAGGCGGTGCGCTGCCGGCGGTTCGACGCGTCAGCCACAGCGGTCGCCGCGAATCGGGAGCGACGTGGCGGAAAGGGGACTTCTAGACCGTCGTTAGGGAGAAAGCGGGGAGGGGCACGGCGTTGGGAATTACACTCAGGGGCTCGGTCCGGTTCCCGGGCAAACGGCGCCCGTGGGAAAGGCGGACGTGACCGCCCACGGGCGGCGTCGTTCACGACTTCTTGCGCACCAGGCACAACGTCTCCAAGTCCGGCTCATAGCTTACGATCTTCCTGACCGGACGCTTGAGGCTCGCTCGAACGGCGACCTTTATCGAGATCTTCGGCACATGGAAGTTCACGCCATCGATGTGTGCCTGAAGGTACTCCGGATCGATCAGGGCGTTGGGCTCCCAGAAGACCCCATGCTTGAGAAAGTGCTTCAGCACCCTGCGCGTGTTTCTCACGGTATCACAGGCCATCCGGCCCTTCGCGTGGTCCCCGAGCCCGTTGGACAACAGGTCCTCGATGAAGTAGAGGCCGCCGGGCTTGAGCATCTTGAAGAAGAAGCCGAGAGAGATCTGCTGATGGTCGGGCCGGTGGCTACCATCGTCGATGATCACATCGAACTCGGTACCTGTTGTGGCCTTCGCGAACGTCTGTAGATCAGCGAGGCTGCCCTGATCGGCGACGAACGTCTTGATGCGATCGTTGTCGAGGTACGAGCACTCGTTGACGTCGATCCCGAAGATCCGCGCGTTGGGAAAGTAGTCGTACCACATGTTCAGCGAGGCGCCGCCGGTGTTGCGCCCGCGCACGATCCGCGCGTCCCAGCGGTCGCCGGTCACGCCCAAGCCGATCTCCAGAATCTTCAAGGCGGACGTCCGGTAACGTTCCAGATAGGCCTCGTACACGTCGGTGTAGTTGTGCGCATTCCAACCGGAGGCCGGGCCGATGGTGCCTTTGTCGCTTCCGTACGCGTTCGCCGGGCTGAGACCTCACCTGGCGCTCGCTCTCGCCCCGGGTACGCGGGCGTCCCCCTCGCCCCGCGCGGCGGTGGGCTCGGCGACGGGGACCGGTGCGGTCGTGGCGATGAGACCCCGTTGACGCCCCGGCCCCATGCTGAGGTGTGTGGAACGAGGCCCGCTCGACCCTCGAGCGCCATTTCGGGCATCGCAGCTTTCGCCCCGGCCAGCGTGAGGCGATCGGCTCGCTGCTGCGGGGCGGTGACACCCTGGTGGTGATGCCGACCGGCGGCGGCAAGTCGCTCTGCTACCAGCTGCCGGCGCTGCTGTTTCCTGGCATCACTTTGGTGGTGTCGCCGCTCATCGCGTTGATGACCGATCAGGTGGCGGCGCTGCAAGGGCGGGGGATCGCGGCGGCGCTGATCAACAGCACGCTGACGCCGGCGGAGATCGACGTGCGGCTGGCGCGCGCCGTGGCCGGGGAGCTGAAGCTGCTGTACGTGGCGCCCGAGCGCTTCGCCAGCGCCCTGTTTCGCCGCGCCCTAGCCGAGATGCGGGTGAGCCTGGTAGCGGTCGACGAGGCGCACTGTGTCTGCCAGTGGGGGCACGACTTTCGGCCCAGCTATCTGCGGCTGCGGGAGGTCTGGCCCGAGCTGGGACAGCCGCGCCTGCTGGCGCTCACCGCCACCGCGACGCCGGAGGTGCGGCGCGACATAGTCGAGGAGCTACGGCTGCGCGATCCCCGCATCATCGTTGGCGGATTCGACCGCCCCAACCTGCGCTGGATCGTTCGTCGCGAGGAGCGACAGGCCGAGAAGGGCCGCCGGCTGATTCGAATGCTCAGCGGCCGAGAGGGCTCGGCGATCGTCTACGCATCTACGCGCAAGATGGTCGAGGCGGCCACCGAGTATCTGCGGGCGGCGGGGGTGAAGTCCGCCGCCTATCACGGCGGCATGGAGCCGGCGCAGCGCGCCCGGGTGCAGGAGGCGTGGACCACGGGTCGCGTGCCCGTGGTGGTGGCGACCAACGCCTTCGGGATGGGGATCGACAAGGCCGATGTGCGCCGCGTCGTTCACTTTCAGATGCCGGGCTCGCTGGAGGCGTACTACCAGGAGGCGGGCCGCGCCGGGCGCGACGGCGGGCCGGCCGAGTGCGTGCTGCTGCACAGCTATCGCGATCGCTTCACCCACGAGTTCTTCATCCGCGGGTCGTACCCGCCCCGCAACGTCATCCTCTCGACCTACAAAGCGCTGCGTGACGTCTACCGAGTCGAGGGCGGTCCGGTGACGCCGGCGCGCTTCGCCGATCGTGTCGCCGGGATGAAGAGCGACCGCGAGGTCTACTCGGCGCTGCGAATTCTGAGCGACGCCGAGGCGATCGAGGATACGCGGGCGCGTCGCGACTGCGTGGTGCGCTGGATCGTCAGCCCCGGCCGCGTTCAGGAGCTGCTGACCGACGGTGACGGGCGCGATCCGGACATCAGCCGGATCTCTGGCGACGGACGCGGGGGCGGCGACGGTTTGTTTCGGGGTGACACCGAGCAGCTCAGGTCGGTGCTCGCCGGTCTGGCCCGGGCCTCGGCCGGCGGCGAGCGGCGGCTGTTGCGCGTGTCGCGGCGGCAGGTGGCGCGGTGGACGGGCGGCAGCTTCGTGGCGGCGCGGCAAACGCTCGATACGCTGCAGGAACTGGGACTGCTGGGCTGGCGCGACGACGGCGAGCGGTCGGGCTACGTGCCGGTGCAGCCCGATCTGCCGATCGCCGAGTTGCCGGTCGATTGGGGGCGCCTGGCGTCGCGCCGCGGGCTCGAGCTGAGCAAGCTGCGGCGGATGGAGCGCTACGCCTATCAGGGCGGCTGCCGGCGGCGTTATCTGCTGCGCTACTTCGGCGAGGACTTCGGGCGCTGGCGTTGTGGCGGCTGCGATCGCTGCGCCTAGCCCTCCAGCGGCAGCAGGTCCACCAGCACGCGCCCGGGCACATCCTGCAGCCGCACCCGCCAGTCGTTCCCGCATTTCGGGCAGTGGACCTCCTCGACGCCGATCAGCTCGACCAGGGCGAACTGGCCGGGGCAGGCGGGGCACTCGACCTGCACGAGTGTTTTGGCTGCTGATCTCGCTAAGTCTTTGTTGCCCATGCGGTTGTACGCCTCCGCTTAAAGTCGATTGACCAATGGCGGCCGTCCCGTCTTCCGCCGACGCCCCGCTGGAGAAGGCGGCCGCCGACCGGGGCAAGACTAGCGATAATCCCAAGTTCTGAACATACTTAGGGGCCAAAGCGATGGCTCCCGGCGCCCGGGCGAAGGCTGCGGGCGCCGGCGTCGTGTCGGCAGAAGTCGGTAAGCGGTAGGCGGTAGACGGTAGAGGTCGGTAGACGGTAGACGGTGGACGGGACTTGATAGAGCTGAAGAGCAGCGTCGACGATCGATATTTGACCGATGAGCACCGCATGCTTCGGGCGACGGTGCGCGAGTTCGCGCAGAACGAGATCGAGCCGGTGGCGGCGGAGTACGATCGGGACAACCGCTTTCCCTGGGACAACGTCGCCAAGATGGCGGAGCTGGGGCTGTTCGGAGTGCCCTGGCCGGAGGAGTACGGCGGGGTCGGCATGGACGTACTGGCCTCGGCCATCGTGGGCGAGGAGCTGTCGAAGTTCTGCCCCTCCCACTCGATCACCGTGGGCGCCACCATCTCTCTGGCGGCCAGCCCCATCTACGAGTTCGGGACGGAGGAGCAGAAGCAGAAGTATCTTACCAAACTGGCGCGGGGCGAAGTGTTGGGCGCATTCGGGCTCACCGAACCTGAAGCTGGCTCGGATGCGCAGGGTACGCAGACGCGGGCGGAACAGAAGGGCGACCACTGGGTTTTGAATGGCACCAAGATCTTCATCACGAACGGTGGAGTGGGGGAGATTTTCGTGGCCACGGCGGTCACCGGTGAGAAGGCCGGGAAGAAGGAGATCAGCTCCTTCATCCTGACAAAGCCGACGCGCGACCTGGACGAGGCGAAGCGGGTGGGTGTGGGTCACGCCGAGGATCTGGAGTACTGCCCTGGTTTCAGCCACGGCAAGAAGGAAGACAAGCTGGGCTGGCGCGCCTCGGATACCAGCGAGCTGGTGTTCGAGGACGCGATCGTGCCCAACGAGAACATGCTGGGGAAGCGCGGCGCGGGTTTCAAGAATTTCATGCGCACCCTCGACGGCGGGCGGGTGGGGATGGCGGCCCACCTGCTGGGGATCGCCGAGGGCGCGCTCGAGTACACGCTGCAATACACTCGGGATCGGGTGCAATTCAACACCCGCATCTGCGACTTCCAGGGTGTTCGATTCGATTTGGCGGACTGGTGGACCCGTATCGAGGCCGGCAAGCATCTGACGTATCACGCCGCGATGCTGCGTCAGGCGGGACAGCCGCACAGCAAAGAGGCGGCGATGGCCAAGCTCTACTGCTCGGAGCTGGCCGCCTGGGCCACGACCAAAGCTGTTCAGTTCCACGGGGGCTTCGGCTACACGACCGACTATCCGGTGGAACGGCTGATGAGAGACGCCAAGATAGGGGAGATCGGAGAAGGAACCTCCGAGATCCAGAAGACAGTCATAGCCCGGCACCTCCTGGGCCCCGAAGAGACGGGGAAGGAGGTCGAGCTATGGTAAGACGATTGAGAGTGGTAAGACATGAAACGGCAAATACTTATCAACGCGGCGCCGGACGAGACGCGCGTCGCGATCCTCGAGGACGACACGTTGGTCGAGCTGATGCTCGACCGGCCCGACGCGCAGCGCATGGTGGGCGACATCTATCTCGGGCGCGTCGAGGGCGTTCTGCCCGGCATCCAGGCCGCGTTCGTCAACATCGGAACGGATAAGGCCGCCTTCCTCCACGTCTCCGACATCGCCGACGAGGATCCCGAGGCTTCGGAGGAGGAAAAGGGCGTCAAGCGCTACCCGCCCATCCAGAGCCTGATCAAGAAAGGCGAGCAGATCCTCGTACAGGTGACCAAGGAGCCCATCGGCACCAAGGGCCCGCGGGTCACCGCCCAGATCTCGCTTCCCGGTCGCAACCTGGTCTACATGCCGCGCAGCGAGCACATCGGCGTCTCACGCAAGATCGAGGACCGCGAAGAGCGAACCCGACTGCGGCGGCTGATGCGCAACATCCTGTCGCAGGGGTCGGGCGGGGTCATCGTGCGCACCGTCGGCGAGGACGCCCGGCGCAAACCACTGGAGCGCGAGCTCAAAGGCCTGCAGAAGACGTGGAAGCGGATCGAGGGCCGCGTGGCGCAAGCTCAGGCGCCCGCCCTCGTTCACGAGGAAGCCCACCTTGCCGCGGGGATCATCCGCGACCTGTTCAGCGAGAAGGTCGATTCGCTGATCGTCGACTCGCGGGAGATCTACAACGAGGTGCGTGACTACCTGGAAGCCGTCGATCCCGACTTGATGCGGCGCGTCAGCCTCTACGACGGGACCACGCCGCTGTTCGACAAGCACGAGATCGAGGAGGAGATCCTCCGCTCGTTCGAGCGCAAGGTCGAGCTCCCGTCGGGCGGGCACGTCGTGATCGAGCCGACGGAGGGTCTGGTGTCGATCGATGTGAACACCGGACGCTATACGGGCAAGAAGGATCCGGAGAAGACGATCCTGCGCACCAACCTGGACGCGGCGCGCGAGGTCGCCCGGCAGCTGAGGCTGCGCGACATCGGCGGCATCATCGTCGTCGACTTCATCGACATGGAGGACAAGTCGAATCGCGACCGGGTGATGCAGGAGCTGCGGATGCACCTGAACCGCGACCGCGCCCGCACCAAGGCCTTTCAGATCTCCGAGCTGGGCCTGGTCGAGATGACGCGGCAGCGCGTGCGGCCCAGTGTGTTCCATACGGTCACCCGGCCCTGCCCCTATTGCAACGGCGCCGGACGGATCGTCACCCCATCCACCGTGGTCCGCCGCGTGGAGCGAGCGATCCGGCGGGTGGCGGCGGCCCGGGAGGAGAGGCGGCTGGTGATTCGGCTCCACTCCGAGGTGGCGCTGCATATTCTGGAGGAGGAGCCCAACCTGCTACGGCGGTTGGAGTCCGAGTACAAGGTCGACATCGAGGTGCGCGACGACCCGCTGCTGCGGGCCGACGAGTTTCGCATCCTGGCCGGCCGGGCGGACGTGGATATCACGCAACGTTACGCCGTGGCCTGAACCGTCTGGCGTTGACACGGGGGCCGGGGTGGGATAGGCTTGTAAGCTCTGGAAAAACGGTAACTTGTTGCTCGATTGCGACGTTTGACGCCGTGACTTACGCCATATTCAAAGCCGCTGGCTTCCAGTACCGCGCCGAGCTCGGCGATGTGCTCAGGCTCCCATCCCTGGGGGCCGAGGCCGGTGAGACCGTGACCTTCGATCAAGTGCTGCTCGGGGCCAGCGACGGTGAGGTGCTGATCGGCCGCCCCACGCTGGAGGGCGCCGCGGTGCGGGCCCAGGTGCTCCGCCATGGCCGGGCGGACAAGGTCATCGTGTTCAAGTTCAAGCGCCGCAAGAACTACCGGCGCAAGAGCGGGCATCGGCAGGAGTACACAGAGGTGCGGGTCAGCGAGATTGACCTGGGCGGAAAGCGCCGGGTCTCTCTCGAGGAGCTGAAGCCGGCCAAAGCGCCCAAGGAGAAAGCGGCCCCCAAAAAGACGGCGGCGCCCAAAAAGAAAGCGGCCGCGCCGAAGGCCAAAAAAGCGGCGGCGGCCAAGAAGCCGAAAGCCGCGGCCAAGCCCAAGGCGAAGGCGGAGTCCAAGCCCAAGGCGAAGGCCAAAGCGACGACGAAGTCCAAGAAGAAGAAATCTTAGAACAGCGACACAGCCATGGCTCACAAGAAAGCAGGCGGATCGACCCGCAACGGCCGAGACAGCAACCCCAAGTACCTGGGGGTCAAGGCGTACGGCGGCGAGTTCGTGCGCGCCGGCAACATCATCATGCGGCAGCGCGGCACCCGGTTTCACCCGGGGCAGAACGTGGGGCGCGGTGGTGACGATACGCTGTTCGCCCTCGCCGACGGCCACGTGACCTTCGGCAAACACCGCGGCCGGCGCACCATCTCGGTCATTCCCGCCGAGTAGAGCGCGACGCCCGGCCGCTTCCCCCAGGTTGCGTGGGGGGTGGCACACCGAGGCTTCAGCCAAGACAATCGAAGAGCCCGGCAACGCGCCGGGCTCTTTTTTTCATCGCAGACAGCGTAGAGCCCGCGTCACCCCATCTCGGTCTCGTCGGCGGTCGGCCCGAAGGTCTGCGGCACAGGCACGCCGTTCAATCGCAGAAAGACCGAGAGCTGGCCCCGGTGGTGGTAGAGGTGATTGAACAGCATGTCGCGCACCACGCCCACTCGTGGCGCAGAGAACAGCGCCTGGCCTCCCATCTTCAGCGTCCACGGCTTCATGAAGTCCGCGTCGCTGGTCGAGCGCAGCAGGCCGCGCAACTTCTCGACGTTCGTGTCGAGAAGCTTAACCATCTCCGCGACCGACTCGAGCACCACCGGCTGATAGGGCGGGGCATCGGGCGGCGCCAGGTCGAACTCATCTTGCGTTAGAATGGCGTCGGCCCACCCCTGGAGCTCGGCCACGTGTGTCGCCAGTCGGCCCAGCGGCATCGACTTGTCGTGTGGTTTCCAATTCAGCTTGTCCTCGGGGACGCGCTCGAGCATCTTGCGCGTCTTTGGTGTCTCTCCGTCCAGTTCGGCTAAGAACGCCTCGTAGATGGCCACGGCGGGTCTCCTTCGGGTCGATGTTCCAGATGTGGTCCGGGCCGTCCAAGCTAAAGGCCGTCAGCAGTCGGCACAACTGCGTTGGTTTGCGGATCGGGTCGGCCCGTCTCTAGATTCGCGCCGGCTTTGATAAGTTGATTTCTTCGCCTCAACGCTGCAGGTGAAAAACGATGTCCCAGCGACTGCTGACGTTACTGTTGTGCGCCGTGTTCGCCTGCAACCCCGAGGGCGGCCCGCGGCAGGCCGATGAGGCGTCCCCAGTAGCTAGCACTTCGCGAACACGCGTCGTGCTGCTGGGCACGGGGACACCCAACGCCGAGCCCGATCGCTCGGGCCCCAGCCTCGCCGTCGTCGTGGATGGCACGCCCTATCTGGTTGATCTGGGGCCGGGTGTCGTGCGGCGCGCCACGGCCGCCAGCGGCGCCGGCGTCGATGGACTCGCGGCCTCGGAGCTGAGGACCGCGTTCATCACCCACCTGCACACCGACCACACGCTGGGCTACGCCGATTTCATCTTCACGCCCTGGGTGCTGGAGCGGGACGTGCCGGTCGAGGTGTTCGGCCCCCGCGGGCTGCAGGCGATGACGGATCACCTGCTACAGGCCTACGAGGCCGATATGAGGATACGGCTCGACGGTCTCGAGCCGGCCAACCCGGAGGGCTACAAGGTCAACGTGCACGAGATCGAGCCGGGACCGATCTACGAGGACGAGCGGGTGAAGGTTACGGCGTTCTTGGTGCCGCACGGTTCGTGGCCTCAGGCGTTCGGCTATCGCTTCGACACGCCGGATCGCACCATCGTGATCTCGGGTGACACGCGGCCCACGCCCGCCATCGCCGAGAACTGCCAGGGCTGCGACCTCCTGCTCCACGAGGTCTATTCGCAAGCCGGGTTCGAGCGGAAGCCGCCGGTGTGGCAGCGCTATCACGCGGCCTTCCACACCTCGACGCTCGAGCTCGGCGCGATCGCCGCCCGGGCGCGACCCGGCACGCTGGTCCTCTATCATCAGCTGTCCTGGGGGTCGACGCCGGAGGAGATGCTGGCGGAGATCGAGCAGGTCTACGACGGACGCGTCGTCTACGGAAACGATCTGGATACGTTCTAAGTCGTCAGAAAATCCATGCGGTTGCGCGAGCGGGAGGTGAATCCCTGCCAGGAGGTTCCATGCCCGGTATTTCCCTGAGCCGCGAGCTCACACGGCGTCGCTTTCTCGCCTTCTTCTCCGGTGCTGGCGTCACATCGACCTTGTTCCCCGGCGTCCTCTGGAGCCTGGTTCAGGATCAGCAGGAGCCGCGCATCACCAAAGAACTGCTGGACGAGGCGGAACAGATCGCCGGCCTCCAGTTCACGGACGAAGAACGCGAGCTGATGCTGGAGGGGCTGAACGACCAGCTCGAGAGCTTCGAGGCGTTGCGGAAAGTCGAGCTGCCCAACGACGTGCCGCCCGCGCTCTATTTCAACCCCGTGCCGGCCGGCATGACCGTCGAGGTCCGGCGGCGGCCGCGACGGATGAGCCGGGGCGGCATGCAGCGCCGTCCGGCGAATCTCGAAGAGGTGGCGTTCTGGCCCGTCACGCGCCTTGCCCGGCTCATCGAGTCGAGGCAGGTGACCTCGGTCGAGCTGACCCGCATGTATCTTGCGCGGCTTGGGCGCTACGGCCCCAAGCTGGAGTGCGTCATCAGCCTCACCGAGGATCTGGCGTTGGAGCAGGCGCGGCGCGCCGACGCCGAGATCGCCGCCGGACGCTATCGCGGGCCGCTCCACGGCATCCCGTGGGGCGCGAAGGACCTGCTGGCGGTGCGCGGTCACCCGACCACCTGGGGTGCCATGCCATTCAAGGATCAGGTGATCGAAGAGAACGCAACGGTGGTGACGCGTCTGGAAGAGGCGGGTGCCGTGCTGGTGGCGAAGCTGACGTTGGGCGCCCTGGCCTGGGGTGACGTCTGGTATGGGGGAATGACGCGCAATCCCTGGAACTATGAGCAGGGCTCCAGCGGTTCGTCAGCCGGATCCGCCTCGGCTACCGCGGCGGGTCTGGTCGGGTTCGCTATCGGCAGCGAGACGTGGGGCTCCATCGTCTCGCCCTGCACCCGCTGCGGCGCCACGGGCCTCCGACCGACGTTCGGGTGGGTGAGCCGCGCCGGCGCCATGGCGCTCAGCTGGTCGATGGACAAGCTCGGGCCCATCTGCCGAAGCGTCGAGGACTGCGCGCTGGTGTTCGAGGCCATCTACGGGCCGGACGGACGCGATCTTGCGGTGCGCGACGTGCCGTTCACCTGGGATGCGGAGCTCGACGTGGCAAGGCTGCGCGTCGGCTTCTTGAAGAGCGCCTTCGAAGAGGAGCGTGAAGACATCGCCTGGAAAGGTTTCGACGAGGCGACGCTCGCCAAGCTGGCCGAGCTTGGCATCGACTTGGTGCCGATCGAGCTGCCCGACGTTCCGATCGAAGCCATGTCGTTCGTGCTCGGCGCCGAGGCGTCGGCCGCGTTCGATGAGCTCACCCGCAGCAATCGGGATGACCTGATGGTTCGCCAGGTGCGCGACGCCTGGCCCAACGTATTTCGCCAGTCGCGCCTGATCCCCGCGGTCGAGTACCTGCAGGCGAACCGCGTGCGCACGTTAGCGATGCTGGCGATGCAGGAGCGGATGTCGCAGGTCGACGTCTACGTCGCGCCGTCCTTCGGCGGCAACAACCTCCTGCTTACCAACCTCACCGGCCACCCCTGTGTCGTGCTCCCAAACGGCTTCCGCGAGGAGGGCACGCCTACGAGTATCAGCTTCCTCGGCAAGCTGTATGGCGATGCTGAAGTGCTGGCGCTGGCCAAGAGATTCCAGGATGCCACCGACTTTCACCAGCGACAGCCGGCGCTGCAGGTGTGACGGCGGCCTCAAGGAGCCCGGCGTAACTCGCGCTGGCCCCCCTCGGCAAAGAACTGCTCGATCTCTGGCCATTGGCTGAGCGCGTCCTCATACCCCAGCTCCATGACCGCCGAGATGTGGGGCGACTCGAAGATCAGATAGCTCAGCAGGTCGGCGCCACGGATCCGCTGGATGCCCAATCCCCGCAGTAGGATCCGCAGCGAACGCGGGAGGATGCGCTTGTAGCCTTCCGCCAGCTTCCCCAGGTCCCGCGAAGGTCGCAGGACCAGCAGATCGATCTGCCGCAGTCCGTTCGGCGGCGCCGTGCCGGGCGGAAGCGCCTCCAGCACCCGGTTGATCCGCTCGAGCCGCTCCGCATCCGCCTCCAGCGTGTCCAGGAACAGCGTGTTGAACAGCATGCCGAGGATCTGTGCCGGGGGCGGGTATCCGCGGATGGCGCGAGCCCGCACCTCATCGAGGGTCGGGCCGTAGCGGGTGGCGACGGCGAGCAGCCGCTCCGCGCCCAGGTGGATGGAAGGGGCGAGGGGGGCGGCCTGGCGAATGCTGCCGTCGCCGTAGTATTCGCCGTCCACCGAGATGGCTGGGAAGATGAGGGGCAACGCGCTGGAGGCCATCACGTGCTCCACCCCGATCCGGGTGGCGAGGCCGCAGCGGCGAACCCGCTCCCAGGTGGGTGTGCCCGGTCCGCCTTGGACGAAGGTGACGCTTTGGCCGGTGGAATAGCGCGTGGCCGTAAGCCCCAGCGCCCGCAGTCTGCCGGCACTGACGTTGGCCTCGATCCCCTCCACGTCGAGTTGCTCGGAGAGGAACACACGGAGTGGGGCCGTGTCGAGCAAGCTCTTTACCCGCGGGCCCAGTGTGCTGCCGGCACCGCCCAGCGTCCAGGCCCAGCGGGCGCCGGTCAGGCCGAAGTATCCGAGGTTGGTGTCGAATATCGTGTCGACGGTGAGGCTGTTCCAAAGATCAGCCAGCGCGTCGAGATTCTCGCCGGGGCCGCCACGGCGGCCGGCAAGAAAGGCGGCGTTGATCGCTCCGGCGGAGACCCCGATGATGATGGGGAAGTTGACCTCCGGCGCTTTCTCGGCGATGTACGCGAGCACGCCGACCTGATACGCGGCTCGGGCGCCACCCCCTGCTAGGACCAATCCGTTCATCGCTCAGGAAGACTCAATTCGTTGTCGGGACCGAATTTTGGAGTTGAGGGTCGAGGCGGAGCGGTCGAGGACGGCGGCGGGACGCTGCTCAATCTGGTGCTGATGACCCCAGCGTGACAAGGGTCCGCCCGGTTGGCCGGTCGTTCCTATGGAAGCTTGCGCCCGGCGGCAGTACTTTCGCTGACGACTCAAGGCACAAGCCGGCAGGAGGAACGAAGTGAATCTTTATCTGGTTCGCCACGGGGAAGCGGCCCAGAGAGACCAGGGCTCCGAGCGTCCTCTCACCGAGGCTGGGAGGGAAGCGGTGCGCCGGGTGGGCGCGTTCTTGGGTCGGGGGGGCGTCGTGTCGGTCGTCGAGGTCCGCCATAGCGGCAAGCTGCGGGCGCGGCAGACGGCCGAGATCATTGCCGAAAGCAGCGGGCTGGCCGCTCCGATTCGCGCCGCGCCAAACCTCGAGCCGCGGGCGGAGGTCTCTGGGCTGGTGGCGGAGCTGGGTAGGGAGGCCGGGGACCTGATGTTGGTCGGACACTTGCCGCACCTGAGCCGCCTGGCCTCGGTGCTGGTCGGCGCGCCGGATCTGGAGGCTTTCGAGTTCGAGGCGGGCGCGGTGCTCTGTCTGCACAAGACCGCGGGCGGTTCCCAGCCCGGCTTGGGTGAGCTCTGGGTCGTGGCCTGGATGGTGGTCCCCAGCCTGCTCGGTTCGTAGAGCCATTGTGGTCATGCGTCTATTCCCGCTTCATCTCTCGCTGAAACGACTCTGGTCGCTCCTCTGGATCGACTACGCGCGCCTGGACGAAGAGTTTCGGGCCGAGCTGGTTGACCGTGGCATTCTCGGCCTGCGCGTCGTGGCCACGGTGGCGATTGTGCTCATGGTGTTCGCCGTCGCCGTGCTCTGGCCGTTTGGCCCTCCCGACTACGAGCGCCGGGCGGGCCTGCTGCACGTCGGGTTGATCGAGGAGCTCCTGCTGGTGGTGGTCGGGATCGTGGGACTGGCGCTCTCCTGGACCGCCTGGGGCGCTCGGCACGCTCGGGGGTTGACGGTCGTGATGGGGCTCCTGCTGGCGCAGCTGCTGATGATCGACATGGTCAACTCCGGCGGATACGCGTCCAGCGTCTACTCGGCCGCGGTCATGCTCATCCTGCTCATGGTGGCCGCCGTGCCGCTCCGCCCCCTCTCGATGATCGGCTTCGGCCTCGCGGTGGCTGGCCTGTTCGCGGCTTCCGCGTACTACGATCCCACTGTCGGCTGGCCGCCGCCCGTCAGTTGGGTCGAGCGGCTGGTTCTCTTGTTCGCCGTCAGCATCCTGGGTGGCGGGTTGGCGGTGGTGATCACGCGACTTCACATCGAGGAGCACGAGAGCCGGGCGCGACTCTCGGAGTCGTTCGAAGCGCTGCGACGCACGCAGGGCAAGCTGATCGAGTCCAAACGAGCCGCTTCTCAGGGCCGTCTCGCCGCCGCCCTCAGTCACGAGATCAATACGCCGCTCTCGGTGCTGCTGAGCGGGCAGCGGCTGATCGAGCGGCGCCTGTCCGAGGTCGCGGATCGCTGCGGTGACCCCGAGGTAGTGGCGCGCTCTGCGGCCGACGCCAACCAGGCGGTCGAGCGATCGCGCCAGGCCCTGAGTCGGCTGTCGGATCTGGCACAGCGCTTTGAGCGTTTCACCCATGTGGACACCGCCACGCGCGGGCCGGTCGATGTCAACGAGTTGCTCGACGACACGGTGGGCGTGCTCGCGGGCGGATGGGGTGGGCGCGTCGAGGTCGTCAAGGATTATGAGGACATCCCCCCCGTCGTGGCGTTCCCCACCGGCTTGAGCGAAGTGTTCGTTAACGTGCTGAGCAATGCCGCGGGTGCGATCGAGAAGGATGGTGTGATCCGGATTAGCACGCGCTATGCCCAAGGCTTTGTTTGGATTCAGATCTCCGACAACGGACGCGGTATCGAGGCCGAAATGATGAGCCGGATCTTCGACCCGGCCTTTCGCGTCGATGCCGGGCGAATCCGCACCGGCTGGGGCCTCTTTATCTCGCGCCAGATCGTCCACGACCACGAGGGTGAGTTCCACATCAGCAGCGAGCCACAGCGCGGCACCGTGGTCGAGATCTGCCTGCCCGCCGGCGCCGGGGAAGCGCCTGAATGATCTCCGTTCGCCGCGGTGGTCTGCGGAGGCTGGCCGCTGGCCTCGTCGAGATCCGGCGTGACGAGCTGGCCAAAGCCCTGGCGATGGCCGGGCTGTTCTTCCTCATCATCACCACGGTGGGGATCATCAAGCCGATCAAGAACGCCTTCGCCCTCGACGGGCTCGCCGACAGTCAGTTCTACAGAGTTTACCTGATCAGTGCCGCCGTCGTTCTGTTCGTCATCCCTTACAACCGATTGGCCGACCGCATACCGTGGCGCTGGTTGATCCCGCTGATCGCCGCTTTCTTCGCCGCAAACCTCGTCGCTTTCCGCTTCCTTTATCGGCCGGGAAGCACCCTGTTCGGCGTGGTCTTCTACGGCTGGTACGATCTCTACGCCGCTGTGATGGTCACGCAGTTCTTCATGGCGACCCAGCTGTTCTTCAACGCCCGGGACGCGAAGCGCTGGTATCCGCTGGCCATCGCCGGCGGCTCGCTGGGCGGCGTGTTCGGCTCGGCCATCACCGGATTCTTCGCCCAAACCGTCGGCGGCCCCAACCTGTTGCTCGTGGCCGCCGCCTTCATCACGATCTTTGCCCTCGCCATACCTTTTGTCTGGGCCAGACAGGCTCAGCGTGCCTCGGGCCCGTCGCGGATACGCAGGGAAAAGCTCACGGCGGGTGAGTTCGGCGCGATCGTGCGAAACCGCCACGTCCTCCTGATCGCCCTGGCCGTGCTGTTTACGGTGCTGGTGAAGCAGCTGGTGGATTACCAGTTCAACGAGATCACCAAGGAGGTCTTTGGCAACCGTGACGCCATCGGCGCCTTTCAAGGAAAGTTTTTCGCGGCGACCCAATGGCTCCCGCTCATCGTTCTCGCGACGCTGAGGCCGTTGCTGCAGCGCTGGGGCGTCGGCCTGGTGGTCATGTTGCTCCCGGCGACGCTGCTGCTCGCCAACCTCGCGCTGACGATCTCCTGGAGCCTGATCGCGGCGATCGGGGCCAAGGCGAGCGACGCGGCTTTCCGCTACACCGCCGAGCGTGCAGGTCGCGAGATCCTCTACGTGCCCTTGCCGGAGACGATCAAGCTCAAGGCGAAGGCCTACATTGACATGGCGGTGGAGAAGGGGTTGGGCAAGGTGTTGTCGGCCGGCCTCATCTTCGTCGTCGTGCTGCTTATCGATTACCGCAAGGTCGGGTATGTGGGCGTGGCTTTGGGCGTCGTCTGGCTGGGGGTGGCGTTGGCCGTGCGTACCGAATACGTGCGCACCCTCGCTCGCGCGATTCAGGGACGCTTCGCCAGCTTTGAAGGTCTGTTCGCCCTGATGTCGGACGCCAATACTCTTCCGGCCGTCGAACAGGCGATCCAGAGCGGCGACGACCGGAGCATCGCCTTCGCCCTCGACTTGGTAGACCAGGCGGAACCGGCCAGCGTTCGACCGCTCGCCGGCCCGCTTCACGAGCTACTCGACCACCCCACGCCCGAGATAAGGGAACGCGCGCTGAATGTTTTGGGCGCTTTCCCGGGGGAGTTCGATTCGAGCCGCGTGCGGCAGGCGGTGGAGGATCCGGTGGAGTCGGTACGGCGTGCGGCGGTTGCGGCGCTTTGCCGGGCCGAGGACGCGCCGACCGTCATCGAGGGGTTACTGCGTTCGCCCCGCGCCGAGGTCCGATTGGCCGCCCTCGCCTGCCTAGCCGAAGGAGCGGCGGACGCACCGCGAGTCACGATCGAGGCGGACCTGTTCGAGTCGCGCCTGCAGGTGGCGCGGGCGGGTGACGTCGAGGCCAAGATCGAAGTCGCGCTGATCTCGCTTGCCATGGGCGCGGATCGGCGCGTGCCCGACGTCCTCGGGCCCCTGCTGCGCGATTCCGATCCGCGGGTCGTTTCCAGCGCCTTACGCGCCGCCGGTCGCCTGGGCCGCCGCGAGTTCCTGCCCCGGATCATCGCCTCCTTGAAGCACTCGAGCACGCGGCAGGCCGCCCGCGAGGCCTTGATCCAACAGGGGGAACGCGTCGAGGGCACGCTCTCCGACTACTTGCAGGACGATTCGGTGGAAAGCGCGACGCGCCGTCAGATACCTGCCGTGATGGCCCGGATCCCGGCTCAGTCGACGGTGGACGACCTGCTCCGATTCCTCGGGTCCGTGCCCGGCGATCCGCTCTTGCGCTATCGCTTGCTGAAAGCGCTGAACCAGCTGCGCGCACGCGACCCCGCCTTGAGCTTCGATCCGGGCCCGATCAGGAAAGCGCTGGATGCGGAGATCGAAGCGGCCGGACGCTACAACCGGACCCGGGTCGGACTGGCGGCCGCGCCGCAGAACGGCCCGGTGTTCCGGCTGCTCGATCGGGCGCTTTCGGAGGTAGAACACAACGTGCGCGAGCGCGCGTTCCGCCTACTGGGGTTGCTTTACCCACCCCGGGAGGTGTACCACGCGTTCCTGATGACGGAAAACGGAAGTGCCGCCGCCCGCGCCAGCGCTATCGAGTGGCTGGAACAAACCGTGGGTCGGGCGCTGTTCGTTCGACTGGCGCCGGCGCTGCAGGAGGCGAGCGCACGTCAGACGGGCGCGGGCCAAGCCGCAGGCACGGCCGAGCCGCAGGAGCTTCTGGTGGCGCTGATGCGAGACGAGGATGACTGGCTGGCATGCCTCGCGGTCTGGGCCGTCTTTGAAACCCGGGCGCCATGGGCGCGCGATGAGCTGCAGCGGGCCCAGGACTCGGCGGGTACCCAGGCCAGCTACATGGCGGAGCGCGCGCTGGCGCGTCTGGAGCCAGGCGAAGGTGTGTCGGAGTTGGAGACCGAAGAGATGAATCTGATCGAAAAGGTGTTCCTGTTGCAGCAGGTCGATCTTCTCCAGGAGGCGCACACGGAGGAGCTGGCGACACTGGCATCGATCGCCGAGGAGATCGAGGTGGAGCCGGGCACGGCGCTCCTGAGTCAGGACCAACCGACCGATGCGCTTTACGTGGTCATCAGAGGTGCGGTTGAGCTGCGTCGTGCCGGTGAACAGGTCATGACGGCGAAAGATGGCACGCCGTTCGGGACCTGGGCGCTGATCGACGAGTCGCCCAGTCTCGTGAGCGCTACGGCCGTTGAAACATCTAGACTATTGCGCATAACGCGTGAAGACTTCTACGATCTACTCGCGGAGCACAGCGAGCTCGTGAGGGGGCTGCTCAAAGGGCTGGCGCGGCGAGTCAGGAAACTGGTGGCGTAGGTGGAGGGCTGGAAGCCAATGTCGAAAGAGTCAGACGCGACGATATTGATCGTCGATGACGAAGAGATGGTGACCACGTCGCTGCAGAGCTTTCTGCAGCTCGAAACAGAATATCAGGTGCGAACCTTCACCTCGCCAATGGAAGCGCTTCAGTGGGTGAACGGGGCCAACCTCGATGTCGTCATCGCCGATTTCTTCATGCCCGACATGGATGGTATCACCTTCCTCAAAGAGGTGCGGGCTCGGCGGCCGGAGGCCACGCGGATTCTGCTGACCGGCTATGCCGACAAGGAGAACGCGATCCGCGCCATCAACGAGGCGGGACTGTACTACTATCTGGAGAAGCCTTGGGACAACGACCACCTGCAGGTGGTCATCCGCAACGGCGTCGAACGGGCCGCGCTGTTCAGGCAGCTCGACGCCAAAGTCAGCGAGCTGGAATCGGCCCATGGTGACCTGGCCGGAATGCGCCAGCGGCTGCTCAAGGCGTTGATATGAGTCAAGACGAGCGCACCTCGCTACAGCTGCTGCTGGCGGGTCTGGCCCACGAGCTGAACGCCCCGCTGGGTGCCATCCAGAGCAACCGCGATGTCCTGCAAAGGGCCATCCAGCGAGTGAACGACATCCTCGCTGACGAGAAGGTGGACGAAGAAGAGATCGAGCACATCCGCGGCCTGGTGAAGACGATCGGTGAAGTCATCGAGATCGATCAGATCGCCGTGAAGGCGATTAACGATGTGGTCGCCGGTGTACGCGCCTGCTGGCGGCCCGACCCCAGCGTGCTGCGCTGCGTCGATCTGCACGAGGGGCTGGAAACCACGCTCCTGCTGCTGCGTCACGAGCTGAAGCACCGCATCGAGGTCGTGAAAGAGTACGGCGATCTTCCTCCGGTGGAGTGTTACCCGAATCAGATCAACCAGGTGTTCGTGAACTTGCTGCTCAACGCCAGTCAGGCGATCAGCGGTCCGGGAACGGTGACTGTCCGAACTTACCGGAGCGGCGATCAGGTGGCGGTTGAGATCGCCGACAGCGGGTTGGGCATCGCACCGGAGAACCTGGGTCGGATCTTCGAATCGGGCTTCACGACAAAAGGCACCAAGTCCGGTATGGGTCTCGGTCTGAAGATCTGTCGCGAGATCGTCGAACGTCAGGGCGGCGCCATCGAAGTCGAGAGCAAGCTGGGCGAAGGCTCGACCTTCAAGGTGCGCCTGCCCCTCAAGCCGAAAGCGACCGCCGGCCAGACACGCTGAACGCCTTCCGCGGAGCAAGGGTGAAATTCGCCGCGCTGTGGCGCCCGTCGGCGCTTCCAACTCTTGCCTCTACCTTCAGCCGTTGGTGAATAAGATTGGATGATGAAGATCAAGCGACTCACGTTCGAGCCGGTGACTATCCTGCACAACACGATCGATGACGAAGTGCTGAGGCGTGGACGGAGGACGGTGTGGGGCGACCTGACGCCGACCCGGGCCGGGTTGGAAAGGGTAGAGCAGGACCAAGTGCCTTATACCTACGCGGTTTTCATCCAGTCGAAAGACGGGAAGGTCATCGACAGTCTGGCCGGGCGCGTCGGTCGCATGGGCGGTGACCCCGTCGATCGCTTCGGCCAGCTGGAAGTCCGGGCGGCGGTGGACGCGTTCCTGCTGGGGGCCGGCACCTTGCGGGCCGACCGCACCATCGGAGCGCCGTTCGAGGAAGAGCTGCTCGAGCGCCGCAAGAAAGAAAAGGGTGACATTGCGCCGCTGAACGTCTTCTATTCCGAATCGGGGAATTTTCCGGCGGATGCGCCGGTGTTCCGCGAGCCGGACGTCCCGGTCGCGCTCTTCGTGACCGAACGAGGGGCGGAGCGTCTGGACGAGCTGAAGCGGCTGACGCCGGATGTAACCGTGGTCGCCCACGCATCACCGCTTCGCGAAGTCTGGACCGAGCTGTGGCGGCGCGGGATCGTGACGATCGGGTTCGAGGGCGGCCCAACGCTTCTTGGCCTGGCGTTCCAGGAGCGGCTCGTCCACGAGCTGCTGATCACCCACTCGCCGCTCGTCCTGGGCGGCACCGGAGCCGGCCTGACCGGGGCCGGGGAGCCGATCCAGGGGACGCGAGCCCACGCGGTGTTCCTCGGCTGGCACAAGCCGTCCGGCCTCTTGTTCGAGCGAAGCCGCGTGACCTACGAGTAGAGTGTCGTGGCCGCCGCGCTCGCGAAGCGCCGGACAGGGAAGGGGTCTAAGCTTCAGTCGAGCAGCTGGCCCGCATGAACGAGCGCACGTGATCGCCGGGCAGCGGCGGCGTGGCCAGACTCACCAGTACCAGGGCTGAACAATTCACGGTTAGCCCCACGATGCCTTCGTGCAAGCCGAAGGGCCGGTACTCTGGGAACAGGGTTAGAGCCAGGGTGACCAGGGAGCCGAGCACCAGCCCGGTCACGGTGCCCGCGGGCGTGGCGCGCTTCCAGAAAAACGCGGCGGCGGTGACGGGCGCGAGCTGAACGATCGCGCCGTAGGCGGCCAGTAGCAGAGCCACCAGCGACATCTCGGTGTTGACGGCGATGTAGTAGGCGCCGATGCCGACCAGCACCGCGACAATACGGATGAGACGACGGCGGCTGTGATCGCTCAGCTTGGGGTCGAAGACCTTGCGGTGCATGTCCTGGACGTACACCGAGGCGGCGGCGTGGAGCATCGCGTCGCCGGTGGACATGCTGGCGGCGAGCGCGCCGGCGCAGAACAGCCCGACCACGACCGGTGCGACGTCTGTGCTCAGAATCATGTGCGGTAGGATGAAATCGGCCGCGGGCGGCTTCACCTCGAACAACACGCCGGCGAAAGCGATGAAGTAGAGCGGCAGCAGGAACAGCAGGAAGGTGGGGTAGAGCACCGTGGTCAGCTTCAGTGTGTCATCGTCCTTGGCCGCGAACCCTTTCATGAACAGGTGCGGCCACATGGTGAACCCGATGGCGCTGACCAGAATCGCGGACGAATAGGCGCCCCAGCTCCAGGGCCCCCCCTCGGGCCCCAGACCCGGAACGGTTAATAGCTCGGGCCGCAGGTCGGCGATGCGCTCGAACATCGGCCCGACTCCACCGTACAGGTGGCGTGGGAGCCAGAGGCCCAGCGTCCATGCCACCACCAGCATGAACATCCCCTGGAAGGTGTTGGTCCACCCCACACCTAGCACCCCGCTCTTCAGCACGTAGAGCATCACCACGGCGTAGGCCGCCAACGCTCCCACCCAGATCGGCACGTGGCCGTCGGTCACTGCGTTGAAGACGATACCCGCGCCCTTCATCTGCAGCGCGATATAGGGGACGAAGGCGATAATGGAGACGATGGCGATCAGCACCGACAGCGGCGTGCTGGCGAAGCGGTGCGACAGCAGTTCGGCCTGCGTCACATGCCCGTAGGCGCGGCCCACGCGCGCCACCCGCGGGCCGAGAACGTACCAGGGCGCGAAACCGATCACGCCGTACGAGAAGACATAGAACGCGGCGGCCCCACGGCTGTAAGCCCAGCCCGGAGTGCCCAGAAAGGCGAAGGCGCTGAAGATCATGGCGCCCATGATGAAGTACATGACCAGCAGTCCGAACCCGCGGTCGCCCGCCACGTAGCCGGTGACCGTATCGCTCGCCTTGCGGCCCGACACCCAGCCGATCAACAGGGAGAGCGCCAGGTATCCCGCGGTCACCAGCGTGACGACGACCCAGCGTTCCATCAGTCGCCTCCCACGTCGGCGGAGGCGGACGGCGGCTGGGAGCGCCGTTCGCGCCTGCGCTTCTTCTCCCAAAGGAACAGGCCGCCGAGCACCACGACCGCCCCGTTGATCCAGATGAGCTGCCAGAAAAGCGAGAAAGGCATGCCTAGAGCGAAGGGGTGAACCCGATTGAAGGGCACATAGCCGGGATAGGTCACGGCCACGAGCATCGCCAGGAAATAGATGATGGCCAGCGCGGGAATTACGCGTTGTTTCATGGTGTCAATCTCCTGCATGCTGCGGGGCCAGGACCTCTGGCAGTATGTTGAGGCTGATGGACCCGAAGGCGCGAGCCAAGGAGCTGCTCCAGCAGGCCTACGAACGTCAGATGGCGGGAGATCTCGCCCGCGCCGTCGAGCTGTACACGGCGTCGATCGAGGCCCATCCCACCGCCGAGGCCTACACCTTTCTCGGCTGGACTTACAGTCTCATGGGTCGTCTGGATGACGCGATGGCCGAGTGCAAGAAGGCGATCGCCACCGACCCGAGCTTCGGCAACCCGTACAACGACATCGGTGCCTACTTGCTGCAGCTGGGCCGCCCCGCTGAGGCGATCCCCTGGCTGGAGCGGGCGCTACAGGCGCCGCGGTACGAGTCCTACCACTTCGCCCACATGAACCTGGGCCGCGCCTATCAGGCGCTCGGCCGGTGGGAGGAAGCGCGCCACGCCTATCAAGAGGCCCTGGAGCTTGTTCCAGGTTTTCCGCCCGCGCGCCAGGCGCTGACGCAGCTGCGGGCGCGTTACAACTAGCGCGGAAGCCGACCCGCTAGCGCCCCTTGAACTCCGGCTGGCGCTTCTCGAGAAAGGCCGACACGCCCTCGTTCATGTCTTCGGTCGAGAACAGGAGGCCGAACCAGGCCTTCTCGAAACGGAGCCCCGAGTCCAGCGGCATCTGCCAGGCGGCGCGGATACTTTCTTTCGCCGCCTGTAACGAGGCGGGACTCTTCTCGGCGATCTTCCCGGCCAACTCGAGCGTGCGACCCTTCAGCTCGCTCTGCGGGATGACTTCATCGACCAGCCCGATGCGCTCGGCGGCCGCCGCGTCGATGATCTCGCCGGTGAGGATCAGCCGCATCGCCCGGCCCTGACCCACCAGCCGGGGCAGGCGCTGGGTGCCGCCGCCGCCGGGGATGATGCCGAGGTTGGTCTCGGGCTGCCCGAGCTTCGCCTTGTCGCCGGCGATCCGGATGTCGCAGGCCATGGCCAGCTCGCAGCCGCCGCCCAGGCAATAGCCGTTGATCATCGCGATGATCGGCTTGGGGAAGCGCTCGAAGGCCGAGTAGATGTCGCCTGTCTGCATGACGCGGTACTGATCGACCGCCGGCGTCCCCTTGAACTCGGCGATGTCGGCTCCGGCGATGAACGCCTTTTCCCCGGCGCCGGTGAGGATCACGACCCGGACATCCGGGTCCTGGCGCAGCTGCTCCAGCGCCATGGCCAGAGAGACGCGCACCTCGCCGTTGAGCGCGTTCATCTTGTCCGGGCGGTTGACGGTGATCGTCGCGATTCGGTCGGCCTTTTCGAGCAAAACCACATCGGGTTTGGGCATCAGCTTCTTCTCCCTTCCTACTCCTTGTCCCACTTGTAGAATCCTTCGCCGGTCTTCTTGCCGAGCTTGCCTTCGGCGACCCGCCGCTTGAGCGAGTCGGACGGCTTGAAGCGGTCGCTGCCCGTCTCCCGGTAGAGGTACTCAGCGACGGCGAGGCGAATGTCGAGGCCGACCAGGTCGGAGAGCTCGAATGGACCCATGGGGTGGCCGTAGCCGAGCTTCATGGCCGTGTCGATGTCCTCCGCGCTCGCCACCCCCTCGTCCAGCATCCGGCTGGCCTCCAGCCCGAGGATCATCCCCAGGCGCGTCGATGCGAAGCCGGGCGAGTCTTTGACCACGATCGGTGTCTTGCCCATGGCCAGGCCCGCCGCGCGCGCCAGCTCGAGCGCGGCGTCCGTCGTGCGTTCTGTCCGCACCAGCTCCAGCAGCTTCATGATGTGGACGGGGTTGAAGAAGTGCATCCCGAGCACCCGGCCGGGATCGGATGTTGCTTCGCTGATCCGGGTGACGCTGAGCGAGGATGTGTTGGTGGCCAGCACCGCGTGGGCCGGCGCGCTTCGATCCAGCTCGGCGAAGATCCGGCATTTGAGGTCGAGATCCTCCGGGGCCGCCTCGATGGCGAGATCAACGCCGGAGGCGGCGGTGCTCAGCTCTGTCGTCGTGCCGACGAGCTTGAGGGCGCGGTCGCGGATACCCGGCTCGACCTTACCCAGCTGGACGCCCTTGTCCAGGTTGGC
>JABAOH010032421.1_pt2 | contig 24442 bp, 26 predicted proteins | sample 7062181 | NCBI WGS metagenome assembly JABAOH01 (sample SAMN14538630, study PRJNA623070) | marine sediment metagenome | biome: marine biome [ENVO:00000428]; feature: marine pelagic biome [ENVO:01000023]; material: deep marine sediment [ENVO:00002113]; isolation source: pool of 5 deep marine... | reverse complement strand
AGCGTGTCGATCGCCACGGCCATCGATTCCAGCTTGAGGCGCGCGATCTCGCGATCGATGGGATCGGGTGTGCGATGGACCGCCACGTCGAGTTCCTGCCCCTTGTCGACCAGATATTCGGCGGCCAGAGCCTGGTTGGCGAACGACATGTCCATCACCGCGGCCGGGTGTCCTTCAGCCGCCGCCAGATTGATCAGGCGCCCCTCGCCCAGCACGAAGATGCGCCGGCCATCGAGTCGATATTCCTGCACGAAGTCGCGGACGATCCGCGGCGGCCCGTCAGAGATCGCCGCCAACCGCTCCAGATCGATCTCGACGTTGAAGTGACCGGAGTTCGCGACGACGGCGCCGTCCTTCATGGCACGGAAGTGCTCCTCGCGGATGACGCTGGTGTCGCCGGTCACCGTGACAAACACATCACCCACCTCGGCGGCCTCAGCCATCGGCATCACTTCGAAGCCGTCCATCACGGCCTCCAGCGCCTTGAGCGGCTCTACCTCGGTGATGATCACCCGGGCCCCGGCGCCGCGGGCCCGGGTGGCGACCCCGCGTCCGCACCAACCGTAGCCGGCCACCACCATGCGGCTTCCGGCCAGCAGGATGTTGGTGGCGCGCAGGATGCCGTCCAACGTCGACTGGCCCGTACCATAGCGGTTGTCGAACAGGTGCTTGGTGAGGCTGTCGTTCACCGCGATCACCGGAAACTGCAGCACCTTGTCGTTGGCCATGGCCCGCAGGCGGATGACGCCCGTCGTCGTCTCCTCGGTCGAGCCGATCACCGTCTCGACCAGGCTGCGTCGCTCCTTGGCCGACAGCGAGGCCGTCCAGCGCCGTACCGGCTCGGCCAGGTCATCGAAGCGCTCGAGCGCGATCATGTGGAGCGCGCCGACGAGGTCCGCGCCATCATCCATCGTGAGCGTCGGTCCGTGAGCCAGGGCGGCGCGGATGTGTTCGTAGTAGACGTCGTGCTCTTCGCCCTTGATGGCGAAGACCTTGATGCCGTGGTCCCTGACCAGATGTGCGGCGACGTCGTCCTGCGTGGAAAGCGGATTGGAGGCGCAGAGCGCGACGTCGGCGCCGCCCGCCTTCAACGTCACGGCCAGATTGGCGGTCTCGGTGGTGACATGAAGGCAAGCCGAGAGCTTCTGGCCCTGCAGCGGCCGCTCTTGGGCAAAGCGCTCGCGAATCAACCGCAAGACGGGCATCGCCCGCTCCGCCCATTCGACTCGAAGCTGCCCCTTGTCCGCCAGCTTGATGTCGTGGATGTCGTGGTCGGTCGTCTTTATCGACATGATCTACCTTGCCCGTCGCTTAATCGAGTTGCGATCTCAGGTCGTTCACCCGGTCACCGCGCTCCCATGAGAACCCGCCATCTGGATCGGGCTCGCGACCGAAGTGCCCGTAAGCGGCCGTCCGCTTGAACAGCGGACGCTGCAAGCCCAAGGCCTTGATGATGCCGCGGGGCGTCAGATCGAACACCTCACGCACGGCGGCCTCGAGCCGCTGATCGGGCACGCGGCCCGTCCCGCTCGTATCCACCAGAACCGAGACGGGGTCGGCCACGCCGATGGCGTAGGCCAGCTGCACTTCACAGGTGTCGGCCAACTCAGCGGCCACGATGTTCTTGGCGATCCAGCGCGCGGCGTAACTTGCCGAACGATCGACCTTTGTCGGGTCCTTGCCGCTGAAGGCGCCGCCACCGTGACGCCCCATGCCGCCGTACGTGTCGACGATGATCTTGCGCCCCGTGAGCCCCGCGTCACCCTGGGGACCGCCGGTGACGAAGCGGCCGGTCGGATTGATGTGGATCTGGGTCTTCTCGGGATCGTAGAGATCGGGCGGCATCACCGGCTCGATCACCAGGTCACGAATCGCGCCGTGGATCTTGCCGTTCTCCGTCTTCTCATCATGCTGCGCCGACACGACCACGGCCTGCACGCGAACCGGCCGGCTGCCCTCGTACTCGACCGTGACCTGAGATTTGCCATCGGGCCGCAGCCAGGAGGCTTCGCCGGACTTCCGGACTTCGGCCAGCCGCCGCGTCAGGCGATGGGCGAGAATGATCGGCAGCGGCATCAGCTCGGGGCTCTCGCGAGTCGCATACCCGAACATCATCCCCTGGTCACCCGCGCCGCCCGTGTCCACACCCATGGCGATGTCGCTGGACTGCTGATCGATCGAGGTGATGACCGCACACGTCTTGTAATCGAGACCGTAGCTCGCATCCACGTACCCGATCTCGCGAATCGTATCGCGGACGATCTGCGGAATATCGACATAGGTGTGGGTGGTGATCTCCCCGGCCACGAAGGCCAGACCGGTTGTGACCAGACACTCGGCGGCCACCCGACCGCCAGGATCTTCGCGAATGATCGCGTCGAGGATCGCATCGGAAATCTGGTCGGCGACCTTGTCCGGATGCCCCTCGGTTACGCTCTCGGATGTGAACAGGCGTTTTCTCGACAAAGCTCAGCTCCTGGTAGATGCCGTCCCCTACCGCAGCCCCTGCACCGCTGGGCACATTCTCATGACTAAATTGAGCGAAACTACTTTCCTACTCGGTACGTGACAAGCCAGCATTGGAGTCGACGAGCGAAACGTCGACCACCTCGCTCAGAGCCTCGATCAGGCGCGCTCGGATCTCGCCACCCGTCTCGGCAACCAACAGCTCGTCCGCCAGCTGCCGGAGTCTCCGCAGGTCCAGCGCCCGAATCAGCTTCTTCTGCTCCAGGATGGCGCTGGGCGCGCAGCTCAGACCCCGCACCCCCAGAGTGATGAGTAGCGTCGCCCCCAGAGCATCGCTCGCCGCCTCACCGCAAACGCACAACGGTCGCTGCAGGGTTTCCGCCGCCGTAACCGCCTGGCGGATGTAGCGCAGCAACCCCGGGTGGTAGAGGTCGAAAAACGGCGAGAGTTGAGCGTTGCCACGATCGACGGCGAGCATGTACTGCGTGAGATCGTTAGTGCCGATGCTGAAGAAATCGACGTGTCGCCCCAACACTTCGGCGATGGCCACGGCGGCAGGCGTCTCCAGCATCGCGCCCACCAGGCAGTCGCCGCGTGCGACCCCATCCGCATCCAGCTCGCGCCCCGCCTGCGTCACCACCGCCCGTATCCGGCGCACCTCTTCCACCGTGTTCACCATCGGCACCAGGAGGCGGACCGGGCCGTGGGCGGCGGCCCGCAGGATCGCCCGTACCTGGCTGTGAAACAGCTCGGGGACCAGCTCGTAGATGCGCATGCCGCGCCAGCCGAGGAAAGGGTTTTCCTCGGTAATGGGCGGCAGAAACATGGGAAACTTGTCACCGCCCAGGTCGAAAGTGCGGATGGTCACCGGCCGCGGTGACATGATCTCGATGACGTCTCGAAAAGCCTCGTACTGCTCCTGTTCGTCGGGAGGGGCCGCCTTGCCCACCACCAGAAACTCGGTGCGGAAGAGGCCGATGCCGTCGGCGTTCGCGGCGGCCGCCGCCTCGGCATCGGAGGGCAGCTCCAGGTTGGCGTAGAGGCCGATTCGCGTTCCGTCACGCGTCGTCGGCTCGAGCTGTGACAGATGCTGAAGATCGCGCGCCGTTTCGCGCGCTTTCAGGTCGCGATCATGGAAGCGGGCTTTCTGCGCCTCCGACGGACCGATCACCACCTTGCCGCCGTATCCGTCCAGGATAATCTCCACCCCGGGCTCGATCCGCTGCGAAAGGTTGCCGAGTCCGACCACCGCCGGGATACGGAGGGAACGGGCCAGGATCGAGGCGTGGGCGGTCCGTGTCCCCGCATCCGTGGCCACACCGAGGGTGTGGGCCGGGTCGAGATCCACTATGTGGCTGGGTGTGATCTCATGGGCGACGAGGATCACGGGTACAGCGTGATCAGGCTGCTGGAGGTCGAGCTCGGTCAGGTCGATGAGCGCCGCCAGCACCCTGGCCTGCACGTCGTTGAGATCCGCCACCCGGTCGAGCACCCGCGCGTGGGTGGCATCGAGCCAACGGGAGCGGAACTCCAGAACCCGCAGGCTGAAGGCCCGTTCGGCCGTGAGGAAGCTATCCTGGATGTAGGTGACCGTGCCACCCACGAGCTCCGGATCTTCCAGCATCATCAGCTGCGGGTCGAAGATCTTCGCCTGCACTTCCCCCAGGCGGTTCTCCACCATGCTTCTCAGCTGCTGGGTGCGCTGACGCGCCTGGTCGCAGGCGGTGCGAAAGCGAGCGATCTCCGAGTCGATCTGGTCAGAGGAGACGGTGGCGTGGGGAACGTCGACGCGAGGATAGTGGAGCACCCGGGCGGGCCCGATCACGATCCCGGGCGACGCCGGGATGCCCTGAACGATCTCGCCCACCCGCTTTACTCCTCGCCAAACCCGTTGGCAACGAGCGTCACCAGCGCCTCGACGGCGGCCTGAGCATCCACCCCCCGCGCCCGGATCTCGATCATCGAACCCCGCTCTGCTGCCAGCATCATCACACCCATGATGCTCTTGCCATTCACCTCGAGGCCGTCTTTGTTCACCAGGATCTCGGACTGGAATTTCGTAGCCAGCTTGACGAACTCGGCCGCCGGCCTGGCGTGCAGACCGTAGACGTTCGCCACCTTGACGTTCTTAACGAAGTCCCTGCTTTCCACGCTCACCACACGCTCATCTCGAGAGCGACGATAACCAGCGACCCGGCCAGAAGGCCAAGGGCGGCCAGCCGGCCCGAGACAACTGGTCGCCAGTAGCCCAAAGCCGCAACGGCGAGAGCAATCAAAACGGCGGGAAGTGGGCCGGCGGTGCCACCGCCCGCCTCGAGGGCCAGCGGCGGTAGCACGGCCCCGCCAGCAAAGACTAATGGAATCGTAATCCGATCGGGTATTCGGCGCAAAGGTGAACCCAGCAGCGCTCGCCCCACGTCGCGGCCGTGCCGCCAACCGAACCGCAATCCCCACACCCGGAGGCCCAGCTGGACGGCGTTGTAGAGGACCAGGAAGGTCCCGACCGCGACCCACCAGGGAGCGCCAAGCCCGAACAGCAAGATGGCGGCCAGGGCGCACAACGGCCGCCAGCGAGCCCAGACCAGCCGATCGCCCAGCCCCCCGAGCGGGCCGACGATCGCGTTCTTGAACTGCTCGATCTGGGCCGCGTCGAGCTCTTCGCTCTCCATTCTTGCCAGGGCGGCAATGGCGACCGTGGACAGGTAGGGGTGGCCGTTGTAGAACCCGGCGTGGCGTCCGACCGCCGCTTCGAGCGCCCCGCGATCGCCACCCGACAGCCTGGCCAACACCGGAATCAGGGCGAAGGCGAGCCCCGCTCCCTGCATGGTCCGATAGTTCCACGAGGCCTGAATCGTCAGGCTCCGCACCAGCACGCGCAAACCGGGCTCGCGCCTTAACTCAGCCATAGCCAGAGGACGGCGCTGGCCGCGGCGCCGCTACTGAAGGCCAAGGCCACCGAGCGCCCTGTGGCGACGGCCCGGACGGCCGTCCCCACCGCGAGCCCCAGGCAGAGGAGGAGCAGAACGACGAACGCCGTCCTCAGCAGCGCCGGCGCCGCGCCGGGGCTCGTTGCGAGCAGCAGCATCAACCCCACGGCCAGCGCAGTGAGCGCCGCGGCCCGCGCAAAATCCGCCCCCAGAGCGAACAGGTGTCGTCGCGAGAGGCTGCCGGGCGACAGAGGGCGGTGCCCTTCCTGACCGACGAGGAGACCGTTGAGCCGACGCAGCGCATGCATCGACCAGCTCCCCGCCCACCCCACCAACACGCCGTAGCCGGTGGCGAGGACCAGCGCCGCCGGCGCCTTGCCGCCGCTCCATATCGCCGCGGCGGCCGCGGCCACCGCGGCGGGCCCCGTGTCCCAGTGCCGGGCCGCTCCGATCGGTAGCTGGTTCAGGCTGATGATCTCGAGGAGCATGCCGACCAGCATGCCGCTGCTGGCGTCGCCGAGCAGCAGCCCGGCGAGCGGGCCCGCGACGATCGGACGGGAGATCATCGCCTGGGCGCAGGACACGGTGTCCAGCCCGACAAGACCGCCCAAGGCCACCAGGACCAGAAGATCAGTCGCGGCGGGAGTCAAGTGGCCGACTCACAGAATTTCATCCAGCCCGATCTTTCGCGCACCGGGAACGTCCTGCGCGCTGACGGTCACGCCGGTTTCTCGGAGGCGCTCCAGCTCTATCCGGTCTCGATCGCCGAGGAATAGATAAGGTAAGACGCGGCGACGCCCAGGCGCGTGGTGCACCCCGCCCAGGTTGATCTCCTGACCGTCGAGCACACCGCTCTCGGCCAGTTGACGCATCGTGGTGATATCGCGGGTGAGTACGAAGAAACGCGCCTCGTTCGCCTGCCACTCGGGAACCCGTCGAGCCGCGTCAGCGACGCTCGCAAAGCTTGCCTCCACTTTTCCGGGCAGCCCGGCGCGGAAGAGCTCCTGCTCCCACTCCGACTCGCTCAGCGCATCATCGACAACTGCGATATGATCCAGCCCCAGACGTGCTCCCCAGCCAACGACCACCTGCCCATGGATCAGGCGGTCATCGACGCGGCAGAGAAGAATCGGCATCCGTCGAACGCTCTATCGAGACCCCCACGTGCGAATGTAGCCGCTCGACAATCTCATCCAGGGGCAGGCTGCGGTGGAAGACGAAATCGAGCAGTAGCGGCAAGTTGACTCCACAAACGACCACGACGTTGGGGCGGGTCAGTCGGACGCGCCGTGCGGCGTAGGCGCAGCTCCCGCTCGGCAGGTCGACGAAGATCACGCTCGCCTGGTCACCCACCACCTCGGCCAGTCGGCCGGCCAGCGCTTCAGGCGTAAGATCCTCGTTGTCCAGTGGGTGCAACCCCTCTCGCGAGCCGGTGATCTCGGCGACGGCATCGAGCAGACCCTCGGCCAGTTTGCCGTGACCTACAAGAACGCCCTGGACTTCCTCACTCATAGTCCTCTTCCAAGTATTCGCGGACCGGCGCCATGGCGTCCTTGAGATTTGCGTTGAATGCCGCGGCCGAATCGACGCCCGAGTATCTGAGCAAGTGGTTCATGGCGACGACTTCCGAGATCACCGTGATGTTCTTGCCCGGGTTGAGCGGCACCGTCACCCGGCGGATGGGGACCCCAAGGATCGCGGTGTAATCCGCGTCCAACCCGGTGCGGTCGTACGCCTCCTGCCGCGACCAATCGACCAGCTGTACGACCACCTCGATACGTTTCTGCTGGCGGATCGCCCGGATGCCGAACAGCGCCCGCACATCGATGATCCCGACACCCCGAATCTCCATGTGATGGCGGGCCCGCTCCAAACCTCGGCCGATGAGCACATCGTGTCCTTGGCGGGTGACGCGCACCACATCGTCGGCCACCAGGCGGTGGCCACGTTCCACCAGGTCGAGGACACACTCGCTTTTGCCAATGCCGCTGCGGCCGACGAACAGAAGACCGACGCCATAGACGTCGGCCAGCGATCCGTGGAGGTGGGTCTGTGGCGCGAACTGGTCGTTGAGAAACGGGTTGATCCGGCGATAGAACTCGGCGGTGCCCAGCTCGCTGATCACGACCGCCGTGCCCCGGCGCTCCGCGATCTCCAGGAGCTCGGCGGGAAGCTCCTGTCCTTTAGTTACGATGACGACCGGAGACTCGAAGGAGAGAAGCGTCTCCACCGTCGCGCGCCGCCGCCGAGCGTCCAGAGAGCGAAGGTAGCTCACCTCCGTCTCCCCCAGGACGAGAATCCTGCCGGCCGTGAAGCGCTCGGTATAGCCGGCCAGGGCGAGCCCCGGGCTCGCGATCTCTCCTTTGACGATCGTCCGCTGCAGCGACGGCCCGTCGCGCGTAATCAGCCGCAGGCGAAGGCTCTCGCCGCGAAGCTCCAGCAGTTCCCGAACGGTCAGGGTCACGATTCGCTACCTTCGAGCGCCTCCTCCGCCTGGATCTCCTGTCCCAGCCGGGGCGCCTGGTGATCCCGACGGCGATCGTGCCGTCGTTTGAGCTGGCGCACGAGCTTGTCGGAGACCCGTTTCACCGCGATGCGGAATTCCTCGGCCACGGCCTCGGCATGAATATCGACGTCACCGTCAACTGCCGCGAGGGCCTCAACCCGCCGCTGGCGTTTCTCTTCCGTTAGCGTCACCTCCACCCGTGAGGTGCGTTGGTAATAGCGATCCAATTTGGAAAAGCGTTTCTCTACATAGTCGCGCAAAGCATCACTCAACTCGAAGTTACGAGCGGTCATGGAGATCTTCATGTCTCCTCCGATACCCTGGCGTTGAAGTCACGTCGAGTCCGCACGGCGGTGGCGGAAAGAACCTCCCAGAAGTGCGCTTCGGTTTCCTCCGCCGTCCGGTCCCAACCGAACTCGCCGGCAAAGTCACGGGCGCCGGAACCCAGCCGGGCTCGCAGCTCGGCATCGCAGGCGATCCGCCGCAGGGCGCGGACCCATGCCTCGACGTCGCCGTGCCTGATCAATAGGCCGCTGCGCCCATCGGCCACGGACTCGCGAAGGCCCGGCGAATCGGAGGCCAGGGCCGGCGTTCCGCAGGCCGCCGCCTCGACGTTCGTCAGGCCCCAGCCCTCCTTCGGTGATGGGTAAACCGTCGCCCAAGCCCGGCGCAATAGGTCGAGCTTGTCCGGCTCGGAGACGTAGCCCAGAAAGTCGACGCGACCGGGGGCGCGAGCGGCGGCGAATCGGCGCAGCTCCTCCTCGTGGTCCCCCTTCCCCGCCACCTGCAGGCGCGCCTCGACCCCAGACTGGGCCAGGCGGCCCAGTGCCTCCACCACGGTCTCGAGCCCTTTGTACCGCTTCAGGCGGCCCAAGTAGACGAAGGTGGGCTCGGCGAAGCGAGGCCGGCTGGAATCGGGCGAGAAGTGGGAGCGGTCCAGGCCGGGGCGGATGACGCGAATGCGCGATCGGGGCAGCCCCCGCGCCGCGAGATCCTCGGCCGTGGACTGGGAGATCGCCTGAAACGGCACGTCCTGATAGAAGTAGGGAATGGGGCGCTCCGCTAGCCACACCGCCGCCGCGATCGGCAGCGACGCCTCGCGAAACGCCGTGCCGCCAAACAGGTGTGGCACCAAGCCGACGACCGGCGGCTCGACCCAGAGGGGGGTGTAGAGTGGGATCTTGTTGATGTCTTCCAGCACCAGATCGAACCCCGCATCTCTCAGATGCCGCCGGTAATAAGGCGCTGCAAGAACCGTGAAACTGTGCCGCCCTCCGACGCGGCGGACGGTGATGCCGTCTTCCTCTTCTTGCGGCGGCGCGCCCGGCCAGCCGGAGCACAGCAGCGTGATCTCGTGTCCGCGCCGGGCGAGCCGGTCGAGTATCTCGTGCAGGTGGACCTCAGCTCCCCCCGCCTGAGGGTTCTTGATGTCCAGCCAGTTGATGACGAGCAATCTTAGCCGGCCCGTTCTCATCGAGCATCGGAGAGCCGCTCCGGCTCGACCTCGCGCAACAGCGCGTCCAGCACGCCGTTGACGAAGCGCCGGCTCTCATCGGTGCCGAACCACTCGGCCAGGCGAATCGCTTCGTGGAGAGACACGCGGAGCGGGATATCATCGAGGTAGAGCATCTCAGTGGCGGCGATCCGCAATATGTTTCGGTCCACGGTCGTCATGCGGGAAAGCCGCCAGTTGTCGGCCAGCGACTCGATGCGGGAATCGACTTCGCTACGGTGGAGCTCGATGGCCTCGAGCAGGCGGTCGGTATAGACCTGCACCGGCCCGTCCGGGGTGCGACCTTCCGGCTCCGTTAGCTTTCGGTCGACGGCGCGCAGGCGCTCGTTACACCCCCGCAGCTCCCAAGCATAGAGGACCTGAAGGGCGCGAGCTCTGGCCTTAGTTCGACTCCCCATCAACCTGGTCCAGCAGGTCGGCCATCTCGATCGCCGCTTGCACCGCTTTCCAGCCCTGGTTCCCGGCCTTGCTGCCGGCCCGCTCCAGCGCCTGCTCAAGGGTGTCGGCCGTGATGAGACCGAAGGAGACGTAGGTGTCGGAGTGGGTGGCGACGTAGGCCAGCCGCTGGCTCGCGGCCGAGGAGAGGTAGTCGAAGTGGGGCGTGGCGCCCCGGATAAGCGCTCCCAGGGCGACGATGGCGGCGTAGCGCCGGCCTCGCGCCAGGCGTGCCACCAGCGGGGCGAGTTCCCAGGCCCCGGGGACCCAGAAGATCTCGACCTCATCATCGCCTGCACCGTGCTGACGCAGGCAATCCACCGCGCCGGCCAGCAACTGACGCGTGACCAGCTCGTTCGTCCGGCTCACGGCCAGGGCGAAGCGCCGCCCTTCAGCCCGAAACAGCCCATACCGCTCTCGCATACCTATCAGCGCGCCACTTTCTCGTCGGCCTTGAGCTTCTCTTCTGCGGGGATCAGGTGACCCATCTTCTCACGCTTGGCGCGCAGATATCTCAGGTTGTGGCGGTTGGGCGTCACGGTGATCGGAACCTGCTCCGTGACCGAGAGACCATAACCCTGCAGCCCGACGATCTTCTTCGGGTTGTTGGTCATCAGGCGCATCGACTTGATCCCGAGGTCGAGCAGAACCTGAACCCCGATGCCGTAATCGCGGAGGTCGGCGGGAAAGCCCAGCATCTCATTGGCCTCCACCGTGTCCATCCCCTTCTCCTGCAACTGATAGGCGCGGATCTTGTTCATGAGACCGATACCGCGACCCTCCTGGCGCATGTACACGAGCACGCCCTGCCCCTCCTCGTCGATCTGCTGTAGGCTCGCCTTGAGTTGCTGCCCGCAGTCGCAGCGCTGGGAGTGGAAGACATCTCCGGTCAGGCATTCGGAGTGCATGCGCACCAGCACGTCCTGCTGGCCATCGACCTCGCCTTTGACGAGTGCGATGTGCTCGCGCCGATCCACGTCGTTGGTGAAGGCGAAGACTCGAAACTCCCCGAAGTCCGTCGGTAGCTCCGCCTCGGCGACCCGGTGCACCAGGCGCTCGGTCTTCAGGCGGTGGGAGATGATCTGGGCCACGGTCACGAACTTCAGCCCGTGGCGCTGGGCGAAAACCTCCAGCTCCGGCCGCCGCGCCATCGTCCCGTCGGGATTCAAGATCTCGCAGATCACACCGGCCGGCGTCAGCCCGGCCATGCGCGCCAGGTCCACCGATGCCTCCGTCTGGCCGACGCGCTGCAACACCCCGCCGGGTTTGGCCCGTAACGGGAAGACATGACCCGGTCGCCGCAGGTCCTCGGGCCGGCAATCGGGATCGATGGCGACCTGAATCGTATTGGCCCGGTCCGCCGCGCTGATGCCGGTCGAGACCCCATGCTTGGAGGTGGCGTCGATCGACACCATGAACGCCGTGCCCTGGGAGTCGCTGGCATGGTCGCCCATGGCCGTGAGCACCAGCTGCTCGACGCGCTCTGGCGTCAGCGTCAGGCAGATGAGTCCACGACCGTGCGTGGCCATGAAGTTGATGACTTCCGGGGTGGTCTTTTCGGCCGCGCAAACGAGGTCGCCCTCGTTCTCCCGGTCCTCATCATCAGCCACGATCACGATCTCGCCTCGGCGGATCGCGTCGACCGCCTCATCCACGGTATGAAACTCGATCTCGCTCATTTCGCTCAGAGAGTGAGCGCCAGCGGGCGGCTCACGCGATCTGCTCCCGGCCNNCCCAGAGGTCCCCCGGCTTTTTCCCCCCGCCAGCCCGGCCGATCGCCTGCACGACATATTTGCCGATCATGTCCGCCTCGAGGTTGACCCGGCTTCCCGGCGTCAGCCGCGAGAGGTTCGTGTGCTCATAAGTATAAGGAATGAGTGCGACTTCGGCAGTACCGGGCTGTGGGAGGGCGTTGATCGTCAGCGATACGCCGTCCACGGCGATCGAGCCATGCAGAATCGTGAACGGCTCCACCGTCTCCGGCAGGGTAAAGCGGACCAGCCACATCTCGCCGTGACGCTCCACGCCGGTCACCGTACCCACCCCATCCACATGCCCTTGGACGAAGTGACCTCCGAAGCGCCCTCCCGCCGCGATCGGCCGCTCCAGATTCACTTCCCGACCGCGGCGGAACTCACCCAGCGTGGTCCGGGAGAGCGTCGTGGCGATCGCCTGCACGGTGAAGTTGCCACTACCCAGCGACACGACGGTCTGACACACGCCGTCGACGTTGATGCTGTCGCTCGGCTTCAGCTCCTCCAGCACCTTCTCGGCCCGAACCACGATCTCCCGCCCACCGCCCTTCTCCGTGGCCGACTCGATGACGCCGATCTCCACGACGATCCCGCTAAACATCCTCGTCTTTCACCCCGACTCGGGGCTCAGCGCCAACAATGTCACCGGGCCCAGCTCCCTCCGCTCGATCAGCCGCCAGTCGAGAGGCGCCCGACCCCGCAGGCCCTGAAAGGCGGCCACCCCGGCCTCGCCAAACAGCTTCGGCGCGACGAAGGCGTACAATCGGTCCACCAACCCCGCCGCCAGCAGAGCCGACCCTAGCCGACCGCCACCCTCGCAGATAACCGAGATCACCTGCTGATTCCAGAGGTTGGCAAGAACCGCACCAAGGTCCAGTCCTTCGCCGGACGGCATGGGCGGCACCCGGATGACCCGCACGCCCTGCGACTCCAGCTCGGACGCCCGCTCCACCGGCGCGTCCGGACTGGTGAAAACCCAGACCCCAACTTCCCCTGCGGTCCGCGCCAGCCGGGAACTCGACGGCAGCCGCAGCCGGCCATCCAGGACGATCCGCCGCGGCGCCACCCGGGGCTCGCGCCATTCTCGCACGGTCAGCTCGGGGTTATCCGCCAGGACCGTCCCACTCCCCACCATCACGGCCGCATGCCCCGCCCGCAACCGGTGCACCTCGACCATCGCCCCAGCCCCTGTCACCCGGCTGGGCGCACCCGCACGCTCCGCCAGCCGTGCGTCCAGTGACAACGCGTATTTCAAAGCCACGAAGGTGCGATGATGCCTGTGGGCGCAGAGATGTGGCGCGTTGAGATCGGACGCGTCCTCCTCGCACACCCCCACCTCCACCTCCACACCCTGCTCGCGCAACCAGGCGGCCCCGCCCCCGGCTTCCGGGTTGGGGTCCGCCGCCGCACATACCACCCGGGCGATGCCGGCCCCAGCGATCGCTCGCGTGCACGGTCCCGTCTTCCCCTCGTGGTGACACGGCTCCAGCGTCACGTAGAGGGTGGCGCCGCGCGCCCGCTCACCGGCGTCGGCCAGCGCTTCGACCTCGGCGTGAGGGCCACCCCATTCGGCGTGATGCCCCTGGCCTACGACCTCGCCGTCCCGCACCACCACCGCCCCCACCAGGGGATTCGGCGACACGCGGCCCCAACCCTCCTCGGCCAACGCCAGGGCCCGGCGCATATGCTGGATATCTCCAACCGGGGTCATAGCGACAGCCTTACTCCTATGGCACCAAAAAAGTTACCGGCTTGTAGCTCCCGTCCTCTCGAGGTGGTGATCGTCCGCTCCTCCTGCCACCCCAGCTCGCCCACGAAGTTGAGGAAGAGAACGATATAGGAGGCGTCGACGAAGGCCGACCAGCTACCGCTGTCCAGATCGGCACGGTCGTCGCTTGGTATGACCGGCACGACAGCAGGTGCCGGCGTTCCCGCTGGGTCACGCACAGCTATGTCCACGTCGCTGTCGTAGCGGTCATACCCGAGCGTGAAGGCGAGGCCGAGGGCGACGAAGCTCTTGCTTACGCCGGCGCGAAAGCTGAAGACGCTGACATCCATCCCGAACTCGGCGTCGTCGCCGTCATCGACGTCGCCGAACTGGATGCGACCGAGCCAGCGGTAGCTGCCGGAGAGCGAAATCCCGGGGGCTGAGAACGACTCCCGAAGCACCCCGACCCGGGCGCCGAGCCCGAGGCCGGTCGCATCGTTCTCGAACCCTTCCCCGCCAGGCAAGATCAGGGTGCCCAGGCTGCCGAGAACCTCGACAGACAAGAGGCCCCCTAGCGACGGGGTCATCTCGAACCCGCTGAAGACGCCGACCGAGAGGTTGAGCTGCGGCATCGGCACGACGAAGCCACGGGTGTCCAGGGGCCCCGCCGTGTCATCCGGATATTCGAGGATGTCAGGGATTTCCGACCAGACGAAGTTCAACCGGCCGTCCAGGTTGATTCGAGGCAACACGCGAAAGCGCTTGCCGATGGGGCTCGCAGTCCCGAGAACCGGATTGCCCCCCGCCAGGGCCAGCCCCAGCTCCGGTTGCAGCAGCTGGATGCCGGCGACCGCGTCACGACACAGCAAATCGAGGTCGGCGTCGGTCAGCACTCCGCAGCGACCGGCGAGTTGAGGGTCGAGGCCGTTCTGCGCTGACAGGGTTGCCGGCACCGCCAGGCAGGTGACTAACGCCGCGGCAGCGAGCCGCGTCAGCTTCCTCACCTTACCCACCTTCCCACCCGCCACCCCTCACATCCGCTCCGGCGCCGAGATGCCCAAGAGCGTGAGCCCGTTGCGCAGCACGATCTCGCTGGCCCGGGCGAGGACGAGCCGCGCCTTCTGCACGGCTTCCTCCTGGCCGAGGATGCGCAGCGACGGGTCTTTGGTGCCGGCGTGATACCAACTGTTGAGTTGGTTGGCCAGCGTCTCGAGAAATGATGTGACGCGCTGGCCCTCGCGGGCGCGCGCCGCCTCCTCCACCATCTCCGGGAAATCGAGCAGCGTCTTGATCATCTCGAACTCTTCGTCCCGGCAGATCGGCGCCAGATCCGCCTCGACGTCGATCGCGCCCGGATCGATCTCACCACGGCGATAGACGCTGCGAAGCCGAGCGTGACCGTACTGAACTTTGTACACGGGGTTTTTCTCCGAGCGCTCCAGTGCGAGGTCGAGGTCGAAAACCATCTGTTGCTGCGGCCCACGCTCCAAAAAGAAGTAACGGGTGACGTCGGCACCGACCTCGTCGACCAGCTCGCGCAGCGTGACGAATTCGCCAGCTCGCTTGCTGAACTTGACCTCTTCCCCACCCCGCTCTAGTCGGACCAGCTGCACGATCACCGCCTCGAAGAACTGGCGGCCCAGACCCAACGCCTCCAGGGCGGCCCGCATACGCGGCACGTAGCCGTGATGGTCCGCGCCCCAAACGTCGATGGCAACCTCGAACCCCCGAAGGGCTTTGTCGCGGTGGTAGGCGATGTCCGGGAGGAAGTAGGTATAGCTCCCGTCGCTCTTCACCAACACGCGGTCCTTGTCGTCGCCGAAGTGGGTGGTGAGCAGCCAGCGAGCCCCTTCGCGCTCGTAGAGCAGGCCGCGCTCATCGAGCTCGCGCAGCGTGGCCTCGATCTGCTTGGACTCGTACAGCGCCGTCTCGCTACGAATCTCGTCGAACTCCACCCCCAGAGCCCGCATATCCTCCTGCTGACCTCGCTCCATTCGCTCGAGGGCGAATCGGCGCACCCGGCTTCGTTCCTCCTCGCCCCAGTCGCCGCCGAGTTGCTCGCCCAACTCTTCGTGCAGCTCCCGCGCCAACTCTACGATATACTCGCCGTGGTAGCCGCCCTCCGGTATGGCCTCCTCCCGACCCAAGAGCTGCGCATAACGAGCCCGGACTGAATCGACGAGCTTGTCGATCTGCGTGCCCGCGTCGTTGACGTAGAACTCTCGGCAGACGAAATGGCCCGTGAACTCGAGCAGGCGGGCGATCGTATCACCAACCACGGCGCCACGTCCGTGACCGATATGGAGTGGCCCCGTCGGGTTGGCAGACACGAACTCGACGTTGACGCGCCGCCCCGAGCCCCAGTCGCCGCGTCCGAATTCGCGATCCCGCTCGACCACTTCCCGCAACCGCTCTCTCAAGTAGTCGCGGCTGACCCGAAAGTTGATGAACCCGGGCCCGGCGATCTCGGCGTGCTCGAGGTGAAGGGCCGGAAGGTCGAGTTTCGAGATGAGCTCGCGCGCCAGGTCACGAGGCGACCGCTTCAGCTGCCCGGCGAGAACCATAGCGAGGTTGGTTGCCACATCTCCATGCGCGGCTTCTCTTGGCCGCTCCAGCAGGACGTGGACCTCGTTCCCGGCACCTAGCTCGCGGGCGACACGTTCGAGAGTCTGCGCAAGCTCGGGAAGGCGCATCTAGTCCGAATCCTTCTTGGAGCCTTTTTTCGGGGGTTCCGCCGACGGCGGTTTCTTGCTGCCCGGCTCAGCGCCCGACGCCTGGTCCTTCGGCTCTTTCGTCTCCTTCTTCTCCGCTTCCTTGTACGAGGGGCTGCGATAATCGGTAGCGTAGAAACCCGAACCTTTGAACAGAAGACCGGCGCCGCCCGAAATCAGCCGCTCCGCGTCAGCCCCGCAGTCGGGGCATGCGACGCTGGACTGATCGGAAATCTTGGCCGAAAACTTCTCGAAGTGGTTTCCGCAACTCCCGCATCGATACTCGTAGGTCGGCATCTGTCTCATCACTCCGCTGCTTGACCGGCTAAACTCGGCGAATCGCCCTCGAGATAACGGCCGTCCTCAACTCGCGGCCCGAAACTCGCCCCACACCCCCCGCAACGTGTCGCTGATCTCGCCCAGGGTGGCGCGCAGCTTCACCGCTTCGACGATCCACGGCATCACGTTCTCGTCGCCGGCGGCCACCTCGGAAAGCCGTCGCAGCGCCTGACGGACATCGCCGCCACTGCGGTCCCGACGCACTTGGGCCAACCGGGCGCGCTGCCGCGCCTCGAGTTCCGGGTAGGCGGGTTGTTCGATCCGCGGTTCCGCCTCGTCCTCGCGGAACTGGTTGAGACCGACCACGACCCGGTCGCCGCGCTCGATCTCGAGTTGATAGGCGTAGGCGGCACGCTGGATCTCGTCGACGACGTAGGCGATCGCTTTCGCCGCTCCGCCTCGGACACTCATCTCTTCCAAGTATTCGCGAGCGCGGGCCTCGAGCTGCGCGGTCAGCGACTCGACGTAGTAGCAGCCCGCCAGCGGATCTACGGTGCTGACGACGCCCGCCTCGTGAGCCAACGCCTGCTGGGTCCGCAGGGCCAGCCTCGCGGAGTCGGCGGTCGGCAGAGCCAGCGCCTCGTCGTATGCGTTGGTGTGCAGCGACTGCGTGCCGCCCAAAACCGCCGCCAGCGCTTGAATCGCCACACGCACTACGTTGTTGAGCGGCTGCTGAGCCGTGAGGGTCGAGCCGGCGGTTTGTGTGTGGAAGCGCAGCCGACATGCCGCGTCCGACGCGCCATAGCGCTCACGCATCAGGCGCGCCCAAAGGCGGCGTGCCGCGCGGAACTTGGCGACCTCCTCGAACAGATCGTTATGCGCTGCGAAAAAGAAAGAGAGACGTGGAGCGAAATCCTCGAGCTCGAGCCCGCGCTGGATCGCTCGCTCGACGTACTCGATGCCATTCCCAAGAGTGAAAGCGATCTCCTGCGCCGCCGTACAGCCGGCCTCGCGCATATGGTAGCCGCTGATCGAAATACTGTTCCAGCGCGGCAGTTCGCGGGCGCAAAAGTCGAAGACATCGGTGACCAGACGCAAGCTGGGTTCGACCGGGAAGATGTAGGTGCCTCTCGCAATGAACTCCTTGAGGATGTCGTTCTGAACCGTTCCGGCCAGCGTCCCGCGGTCCACACCCTGTTCGTCGGCGAGCGCGACATACATCGCCAGGAGGATAGCCGCCGTGGCGTTAATGGTCATCGACGTCGAGACTCGCTCGAGGTCGATCCCCTCGAAGACGATCCCCAGGTCATCCAACGTGTCGATCGCTACGCCCACCCGGCCCACCTCTCCCTCCGCCATCGGATGATCGGAGTCCATGCCCATCTGCGTCGGCAGATCGAAGGCGACCGAAAGACCCGTCTGGCCCGAGTCGAGCAGGAAGCGGAATCGGCGATTCGTGTCCTCGGCGGTGCCGAAACCGGCATACTGGCGCATCGTCCACAGCCGGCCGCGGTACATGGTCTCGTAGACGCCCCGTGTGAAGGGGAACCGGCCCGGGCTTCCAGGATCGGGAGCGCCCGATGCTTTCACGTCGACCGCGGAGTAGGTGGGACGAATCTCGATCCCGCTGGTGTTTTCGATTCTGCGCTCGTCCATGTCAGAGCTTCGTCAGCTGGCTGCGCTCGACGCGTCGCCGGACGCCGCTTCGTCCAGACCGGGATCGATCACCAGTAGCGTCTGCCCCTTATCCACGGCCTGTCCGGCGGCGATCCGCACGTCGGTCACGCGGCCGTCCACCGAAGCCTTCACTTCGTTCTCCATCTTCATCGCCTCGATGACGACTAACCCCTGGCCGCGCTCTACCCGAGCGTCCCTATCCACCTCCACGGTGATGACCAGACCCGGCATCGGGGCCTTGACCTCGACGGGCCCGTGACTGCTCAGGGCCGAGCCCGCCAGGCTGCGAATCGCCCGCCGCCGCTCGTCCAGCGCCAGTACGTCGTGACGGCGGCCGTCCATCTCGATCTGCCAACCGCCCCTCTCGTCGCGCCGCCGCGCCGAGAGTGTATGCGACTTGCCATCGAGCAACAGATGCCAGATGTGCGACTGAGCGTTCGGCCTCAGGTCGACCTCGACGCGGCGGCCGTCCACCTGGACGCCATCCGGACCGAGGACGACTTCCACCGTTCGCCCGTCTATCTCCACGTAATATCTCATGAGATCTGGCCCCGTGGCGCTGGAGATCATCTCGCCAACGCGTCGAAAAATCAACGACTTATTGGCGATGCGCAACCGCAGGGCGCTGGCCTGCGACGATTTTGGCCGCGCTCTGACCCGGCCCCACGGACGCCCAAGGCCGCCGGCGGCGGTCGCCCACGCCGGCTGTTCCGCCCTGGGCCGCCCCTTTACATTGGACTTCCATGGCGGAAACAAACCCTACCCGCATCCTCGTCATCGAGGACGAATCGGACATCGCCGCCCTGATTGCCTACCAGTTGGCCCACGCCGGCTACCAGGTCCGGACCGCCACGACGGGCAAGGAGGCGCTGCGCGCCCTCGAGGCGGAGCTGCCGGACCTGATCGTCCTGGACATCATGCTCCCCGAGATCAGCGGGGCCGATCTTCTCCGCACCCTTCGTTCTCGAAAAGAGACGCAGAGCATACCGGTCGTCGTCCTCACCGCCCTCCGCGAGGAGGCGGACCGAGTCTGTGGATTCGAGCTGGGAGCCGATGACTACATCTCCAAACCCTTCAGCCCCAAGGAACTCGTCTTGCGAGTCAGGGCCGTGTTGCGGCGCTCACGGCCTGACGAGAAGCTGGGTCGGCCTGGACGCACGTTGCGGGCGGGCCCCCTGGCCATCGATGTCGACGCCCACCGCGTGGCGATCGACGGCGAGGAGGTCAAGATCACGGCGACCGAGTTCCGCCTCCTCGTCTGCCTGTTCGAACGCCGCGGCCGCACCCAAAGCCGCAGCGCGCTGCTCGAGGCGGTTTGGGACACCACCGCCGATTTCGAAACCCGCACGGTCGACATGCATATGGGCCGGTTGCGGTCGAAGCTGGGGCCAGCCGGAAATCTGATCGAGACCGTGCGGGGCTTCGGTTACCGATTTCGGGCCGAAGACTGAGGACAACGTGCGCACCGCTCTATTCCTCAGCCTGGTGGGCCTCGCCGGCCTCGCCCTGGCACTCTTCGCCGCCCTCTCGAGTCAGAACCTGCCCGGGGCCGCAGCCGCCGCCTTGCTCATCGTCGTCGCGCTGGCTCTGGCTCTGACGCGTTTGCTGCCCCGGCCCATCGAGCGGGCTGCCCGCTTCAGCCAGGCCATGAACCGCGGTGAAAGCCCGCAGCGGCTTCCCGAGACGGCCGGCGGCGACACGGGCGAGCTGTACCGCGCGCTCAACCGGCTAGCCGAGACACACGAACAACGGCTGCATGATCTGGCGGCGGAGAAAGCGGAGACCGAGCTGATCCTGCAGGAGATGGGCGAGGGCGTTCTGGCTGTGAGCCCGCAAGGCGAGGTCGAGCGGTCCAATGCCCAGATGCGTCAGCTGATCGGCGCCACGGATCCGATCAAGGGACGGACGCTTTCGGCCATCTTCCGAAACCCGCAGCTGGTGCGCTTCCTGAGTCCGGACTCGGTCTCCGAGGCCGGACAACAGAGCGAGTTCGAGGTTTTCGGGCGTACGATGCTGGTGACCGCCAAGCGGCTCCCAGCCGGTGGGGTGGTCGCCGTGTTCGCGGATCTCACCCTCGTGCGGCGTCTGAGCCGCGTGCGGACCGAGTTCGTGGCCAACGCTTCACACGAGCTGAAGACGCCGCTGACCGCCATACGTGGCTTCGCGGAGACGCTCCTCGACCCGGCAATCCCCAGCGTAGATCGTTCATCTTTCGCCGGTCGCATCGTCAAGCATGCGAATCGCATCAGCGCGATTGTCGAGGATCTGCTCACCCTGGCCCGGCTGGAGGAGCCCGGCCAGGCAATAACCTGCGAGCCTGTGGTTTTGCGCCCGCTGGTCGAGCGGATCGTCGAGACGCTGACACCCCGTGCCCAGCCGGAGGGCGTAAATATCGACGTCGAGATCGAGCCCAGCGACCTCGCCGCCCGCGGTGACCCCGAAGGTATCCGGCAGATTATCGAGAATCTGATCGACAACGCCCTGCGCCACTCCAACGCCCGCGAGGTCGGACTCAAGGCGACGCCGTCGGGAGACGGAACGCTCGTGCTATCGGTCTGGGACCGAGGGGCCGGCATCCCTTCCGCTCACATCGATCGCATCTTCGAGCGCTTCTACCGAGTCGATCCCAGTCGCTCGCGTCGCACCGGGGGCACGGGCCTCGGCCTTTCCATCGTCAAGCACTGGACCGAGCAGATGGGAGGCCAAGTGAGTGTGGCGAGCGAGGTGGGCGTGGGGACGTCCGTCCAGGTCGAGCTCCCCCGCGCCTGACCGCTGCAGCCGCTAACAGACCTTGTTCTTCCGCGGAAACCGATCGCCATCAGCACGGCAGCTGTGAGCCGGGGCTCCGAATCAATTTTAACCGGGAGATTCGAGGATGAAGCCAGCGTGGAAGGTCCTGGCTGCCGTGGCGGTGGCACTCGTCGTGAACTCGACCACCGCCGCAGCCCAGGTGAAGATCGAATCGAAGGCGGCCGAGATCACGCTCACGGGCCGTGTGCACTTACAGTGGAACAGCACATCGGTGGACGGGCCGATCTCTAACGAGTTCCTGATCCGCAGGGCACGTCTGACCGCCGAGATCGATTTCAACGACTGGATCAGCGGCAAGGTCCAGCCCGAGTACGGTGAGGGGGAGAGCAGTCTGAAGGACGCGTATCTCCGCCTCAGCTTCGACCCGGCCTTTCGGGTGACGCTGGGTCAGTTCAAGCGGCCGTTCGATCTGTTTGAGCTTACCAGCTCGACGCAGATCGCCGTGATCGAGCGCGCCGGTGGAATCCGGGGCCTGGACACCTGCGCTGGACCCGGCGGCATCTGCAGCTACAGCCGCTTTACCGAGAAGCTGAGTTATTCGGATCGTGACATCGGTGGGATGGTGGAAGGCGACCTGGGAAGTCGGGTCGAGTACTCGGCCTCGGTGACCAACGGTACCGGCGGCAACACCGAAGAGGAGAATGGTACCAAGTCGTACACCGGCCGGCTCGCCGTTGCGGGGACGCCCGATCTGACGATCGCGGCCAACCTGGGCGCGCATGATTACGAGCGGGAAAACGCCCTGGGCGAGATGGAGAACGAGTACGCCATCGCCTTCGGCGGCGATCTCGAGTACGGGAATTACACGAGCGGGTTGCACCTGCAGGCCGGATTCACCACCGGCGACAACTGGAAGAACCTCGACACGTCCGGAGACCCGACGACTTTCGTGACCGCACAAGGGATCCTGTCCTATAAGGTGCCGCTCTCGAATTCGCGGTTTCTCGAGGCGATCGCGCCGATCGCTCGCGTGAGTTGGGGCGACCCGGATACCGAGGCAAACGATGACGAGGGGCTACTGTTCACCCCGGGATTGGTGGCGTTCTTCGGCGGACGCAACAAGCTGGCGATCAACGCCGACATCTGGTCGCCGAGCCAGGGGGACACCGAGCTGTCCGTCAAGGTTCAGTCGTACCTGCACTTCTAGAAAAGAGCCGAGCAGCGTGATCCAAGCGGCAGAGAGGAGATACAAAATGAAGGGCGCATTCAGGTACTTCGTCGGACCCGCCGTCCTGGCCGTGGCGATGGCCGTCCAAGCCTGCGGCGGTGGCGAGGGCCGCATCGAGAGCGGGTCGGGACTGAGCGGCAGTGTTCGAATCGACGGGTCCAGTACGGTCTTTCCGATCACCGAGGCCGTGGCCGAGGAGTTCCAGCTCGAGAACCGGGCGACCCGCGTGACCGTGGGCATCTCCGGCACGGGCGGCGGCTTCAAGAAGTTCTGCGCCGGCGAGACCGACATCTCGGACGCGTCGCGGGGAATCAAACAGAGCGAGCTCGACGCCTGCCGTGCCAACGGCGTCGAGCCAATCGAAGTCCCCGTCGCCATTGACGGTCTAGCCGTGCTGGTGAATCCACAGAACAGCTTCGCCTCCTGTATGAAAGTGGATGAGTTGAAGCGGATCTGGGAGCCGGGAAGCACCGTCAAGACCTGGAAGGACGTTCGGCCCGAGTGGCCCGCCGAGGAGATCAAGCTCTACGGGCCGGGCACCGATTCGGGGACATTCGACTACTTCACCGAGGCGATCGTCGGCGAGGAGGATGCCAGCCGCCCTGACTTCACGGCCAGCGAGGATGACAACGTGCTGGTTCAGGGTGTGACCGGCGACCGCTACTCGCTCGGTTATTTCGGCTACGCCTACTACGCCGAAAACACCGACCGTCTCAAGGTCGTGGCCATCGACGGCGGCAACGGTTGCGTGGAGCCGACGCCCGAGACGGTCCAGAGCGGCGAGTACGCCCCGCTCTCGCGCCAGCTGTTCATCTACTTGAAGGAACAGTCGCTCGCGCGACCGGAAGTGAGCGCCTTCGTCAAGTACTACCTGAAGAACGCGACCGTGCTCGTGCCCCAGGTCGGCTACGTGCCCTTGAGTCCGGAGCGCTACCAGGCGCTGCTGCAGCAAATCGGGTAGTCGACGAAAGCTTCGGGGGCCCGCAGCGTCTCGGGCCCCCGCCCAAGTCGCGTGGTCAACGGAGCCGTTGCAGTCAGGCTCGGGATACCAGGCTCGCCACGACCTCGACCTGTGCCGTCTGCGGAAACATGTCGAACGCGCGCAGGTCGACGAGATCGAACTTGGGGGCGAGCGCTTTCAGATCGCGTGAGAGGGTGGCCGGATCACAGCTCACGTACACGATGCGCGCCGGCGGCTGGCCGAGCAGGGCCCTGACCACCGGAGTCGCGATGCCGCGCCGTGGTGGGTTCAGGATAACCAGGTCAGCGGGCAGCTCCTGAGCCAGCACGTGCTCGACCTGTGCCGCTACGAAGCGCGCCGCGAGCCCGAACGCCACGGCACCCTTTTCCGCATATTCGAGGGCTCCCTTGTCCGAGTCGATGCCCACCACACGGGCGCCGCGCTGCGCCATCTCCAGCGCCCGAAGCCCGAAGCCGCAGTACGCATCGGCCACCCGCCGGCCCTCGAGATCGCCGCAGCGCCGGTGGACGTACGCCTCCAGCTCGGCCGCCAACTGTCGATTGACCTGAAGGAAGGCCAACCCCGCCAACTTTAGCCGGTGCTTTCCCCACCCCTCTTCCAAAGCAGGCCGGCCGACCGACCAGTCAATGCGTCCGGCCTGGTCGATACCCCAGATCGCATCCAGCGGCTCGACGTCCGCGAGCAGCGCCTCGGCCCCGCCGCGCTCCGAACCTCCCTGGATCGCCAAACCGACGCGCCCGCTCGACGTCGCGCGTAACGTCAGCCTCAGCTCTGGGCCCGCCGGCAGGCGTGAACCGTCTGGCCCCCAGGCGGCTCGCAAAGCACCCCAGGCACGGCTGATCGGCGGCTCGGCGAGCGGACAGAGCGGGACGTCGACGACATCCGCGGGTGACTCGAGCGCGTGCAAGCCGGCCACGAGGCCGCCGCCGCCACGCCGCACCATGAACGTCACGCGGTTCCGGTACTCGAGCTGCTTCTGGGATGGAGCGACGTCGGGTGGCTCAATGTTGATGCCGGCCAGACGGCGAAGATTCTCGGCGACGATGCCCGCCTTGGCGTGGAGCTGTGCGGTGTACTCGAGGTGCTGGAGCTGGCAACCGCCGCAGACATCGAAGTGCGGGCACGGAGGTTTGCGCCGCTGGGGCGCCGCTTCGACGATCCTTAACGGCCGCGCCCGCGCATACTGGCGGCGCTCCTCCACATACTCGACCTCGACCCGCTCACCCGGCGCCGTGCGCGGCACGAACACGACTGGGCCTTCCGGCCTCCGTGCCAGACCGTCGCCGCCCGCCACGATCCGCTCGATGTCCAGGAGCTCGGGCGGAGAGAGCGGCGGCTGCGGAGCCCGCGACCCGCTCATAGCGGCCAGGCGGCGTCGCTCGGCCTAGCGGCGCGTCCCTCGGCCGGACCAGCCACCGGACGGCCAGCGCCAAAGGCTGGGGCCGGCGGCCGGCGCATCGTCCTCGACCCGGACGCGCCGCCGTCCGCGGTCCTCCAGCAAGGCC
>JABAOH010011569.1_pt6 | contig 24445 bp, 22 predicted proteins | sample 7062181 | NCBI WGS metagenome assembly JABAOH01 (sample SAMN14538630, study PRJNA623070) | marine sediment metagenome | biome: marine biome [ENVO:00000428]; feature: marine pelagic biome [ENVO:01000023]; material: deep marine sediment [ENVO:00002113]; isolation source: pool of 5 deep marine... | reverse complement strand
AAATCCTTGCGAGCGCGCTCGATCACAAGATTGCCGCACGCCTTCGCCCGCAAGCGCTCGAAGCGATCCTGGGGCAGGTTGTGTCCGACCAGGATTCGCCACGTGCGCTCATGCAGGGCCGACAGGCCATAGGCCTCGATCGCCGCAGCCAGCACGTGTTCACCGAATGCCGCGCCACCCACCGACACGACCACTTCGTCACGACCCACGTTGCCGCCAGCCGGCGCGCGTTCATGCGCGCGCACGTAACCCGTGTAACACAGCTTGCCGTGCAGCCGATGCGCCAGCGGAAACGTGGTCTCGAACGGCACTATATCCGGGTCGCCATGCACGAGGACCAGATCGAAATAGCGTTGCACCAGGTCAACGATCTTCTCATGGCGTCCCGGTGTGTTGTGATTTTCCAGGATATCGCGCACTGAGCACACGATACGCGGGCGTGGCCGACGGGCGCGCGCGGCCTCAAGGAGCGGGATCAGCTCAAAGCGCAACAGGCGACGCCCGAAAGGAAAGGTCTCGATCAGCAACACATCGGGCTGACACGCCTGGAACGTTTCGAGCAACAACGCGCGGCGGTGCGCGCGCCAAGCGTCATTGACCGGCTGCCCGCGCTCGTCCACCAACACCTTGTAACGCATATCGGCCGCTCGTGCCGGCGGCAACTGTACGAACGCCGCACAGCCGACGTCCAAGCCAGGCAAGGCATAGCCACCCGATACATAGGTCACCTTGCAACCGCGCGCGCACAAGGCCCGGCTCAACGCCGCCGTGCGCCATTGATGCCCACTGCCCATGAGGTGTTGCACATGACACATGACGTGTGTATCGGTCATTGCGTTCTGAGCTCGAGGTTAAGGCGATCGACTTGTAAGTGGCCCTCAGGGCGCAGGGAAAACAGATGCGCGCTCGACCAGTCCAAACGTTCGGGGGCCCGGCCCCGCATGTCCCAGCCAGTCGCAAGCGCCAGCGCCGCGTGGAGCACGCCCCGGTGGGTCACGGCGGCCACGGGGCGCGCACCGGCCACAACGTCGGCTAACCAGCCTTGCAGGCGCTGCAGCAGCGCCCGTCGACTCTCGCCGTCCGGGGGCTCGAAATCAAGCCCGTGCGTCTCCAGCATCTTTGCGAGCGCGGGGCCATGGGCTGCATGGAGCTCATCCCAGGTGCAACCTTCCCATTGCCCCCAGTTCAACTCCATCAACCTCGGTTCTTTTTGCGCCTCACGCCCGCTCAGCAGACGAGCTGTTTCCACGGCGCGCTTGAGGGGGCTCGTGACCCACTCGTGTTGCTGCAGCGCCGATGGCATCGACCAGCGCGACACTTCGGCGCGTCCCGCCTCGCTGAGAGACACATCCGTGTGACCTTGGATCCGCCCCTTGACGTTCCACTCCGTCGGCCCGTGGCGAATTAGTGCTACCGAAATCATGGCACCGCGCCTGCGCGCACCTGCTCGAGCACGCGGTTGAGCATTTTCGTCGCTGTGCTGATATCGTGGTCGCGTACGGCCGTTGCACGTGCGGCGCTGCCCATCGCTCGCAATCGCTTAGGACTGCCGAGCAGCGAGACCAGTGCCTGCGCAAACGCATCCACGTCGCCGGGCGCCACCAGCACACCGCTCACCTGATCGCGCACGATATCGGGGACACCGCGACTGCGGCCGGCCACGACGGGTAGCCCTGCCGTCTGCGCTTCGAGCAAGGCCATGCCGAAAGGCTCATCGACGGCCGGCCATACAAACAGGTCAGCCGCGGCAAAAAAGTTTTTGAGCAAATCTTGGGGTTGCAGACCAGCGAAGACGATGTGGTGTTGGCCGATGCCGGCGAATGCCGCCTCCACGTCTGCCCGCGCCGGCCCATCCCCGACGAGCAACGCCACCATCCGCGGCTCGCGAATAGACCGCAGTGCATCGGCGAGCAATCGATAGCACGCGAGCTTGTTCCCGTAGCGCATCATGGCGACCGTCAACAACCACGGACAGTCAGCAGCCACGTTGAAGCGCCGGGAGAGCGCACTGCGTTCGGGTTCGCTGCCCTTACGCGCGGGATACTCGCGTGTGTCCAAGAAGGGTCGCATCGGAATCAGACGCCGCGGGTTATCGAGCAATGGCAGCACACACGGTATGTCGTTGGAGTTGAGCGCAAGTATGGCCGCCGAGCGCGAGATCGCACTCGCCGCTGCCTGATGACCGATGTCCCATGGCCCACCCGCCTGTTTCGGCGCATAGGATGCCTCGGCAACCACGTAAGGGATGCCGAGCGCTTCGCTTACCGGGGGTCCGATCCAGTCCGGTGCCTTGTGGTAGACGTGATACGTGAACCAGGCCTCCGGCCGGCGTGCAGGCGGTAACGCACGATAGCGGCGCACGAGGCGCTGCGCGATGCGCGCACCGATGTCGTGCAGACGGCGCTGGCGCGCGCTGTCTCCGGCCCCTTCCCAGCTGCGAAACCCCGAAGCCAACTCCATCACGTGGCCACCCTCACCGAGGGCCTGTAAGAACAAGCGAGCAATCTTTCGATCCCCGGAGGGTACAGGATCATTGGGCGCTTTCATCGGCGCGTAGAAGGCGACTCTCACAGCGGCGATCCCTGTGTGGCCAATTGCAAGCTTCCCGCCAGGCGCTCGATCCCGGCGTCGAAGGAGAAGCGCTCTGTGACCCGCCGCTTGCCTGCCTCGCCAAGGCGTGCGCGCACCTGCGGATTACTGATCAGGCGTGCGAGCGCCGCGCTTAATGCCCTGAAGTCGTGGGGCGGCGTCAATACACCGGTCACGCCGTCTTCCACCAACTCGGGGATACCCGAGAGCCGGGTGGTCACGCATGCCAGGCCCTGGCTCTGTGCCTCGAGCAGGACATTGGGCATGCCGTCGCGATCGCCATCGCGCGCGACGCGACAGGCAAGCACGAACAGATCGGCCTCGCGATACCAGCGCAGCACGACGTCGTGCGGTTGTGCACCGAGCCATGTGATCTTGTCGGCTAGACCGAGCGCCCGCGCCCGCGCCTTGAGTCGTGACAACAGCGGACCGCCACCAATGTGTACAAAGCGCCAGCATAACGCTGGCGCCAGCGCAGCCAGGGCCTCCAGGAGATCGGCGTAGCCCTTTTTCTCCACCGCCCTTCCTACCGACAGGATCAAGACCGGATCGCTACCCGGCCGGCCGTCGCGCGGCGGCCGTCGCCCTTCACCGAGTGGGAAACGCGATAAATCGAGCCCGTGATAAAGCAGCTGTACACGATCCGGCACCGGCGCCAAGGTCCGTAAGTGCTCGCAATTCACCGACGTGCAGCAGACGGTCCATTCGCACGCCGCCAGCTTCTCGCGCTTTTCCCACGCGGGAATGGTCCAGATGTCGCGTGCATGCGCCGAGCAGCTCCAGGGGAGGCCCGTGATCACGCTGGCATAACGCGCCACCGAGGCCGGTGTGTGCAAAAAGTGTGCGTGCAAGTGCGTCACCCCAACCGGCAGCTCGTGTACCAGTACCAGCGCTTGACCGAAACGGCGCACGCGATTGGGCGTGGGGTTGCGCACCAGGTCCCGTAACCAGGCGCGGCGCGCCGACCGATAGCCGCTGCGCTTGCGCGCCGCCAGCCAGCCGCGCCAGACCCGAATCGGCTCGCGGTACAGGTACTCGGGCAGATACAGCACCGGTGCCTTGACCTCCCGGTGTACTGGGTGCCGACTCCGGTCCGTGGGTCGGCGCAGTGAAACGATGCGAATGTCCAGGCCGCGCCGCTCGAGCGCGCCTATCTCGTGAGCGATAAAGGTCTCTGAGAGTCGGGGATAGCCCTTCAGGACGAAGGCAATGGCACCAGACACGGGTACAGACTAGACTCCTTGGCTGGCAACGCCGACACGCCGCTCGAAAGCCGCCGGCAGGTACGCATCGACCATTTTATTGATGTTGTCCAAGCCATCCAGCAGGGGCGGCATAATGATGGCGGACGGGCGATTCTGCGACGGCAAGGTACGCAACGCATCCGCCATTCGCCGCGCGCTGCGGCCGTCACCATCGCTCAACATGCTCACCAGGCCCAGCTCTTGTGCCCGGCTGGTGCGAATGTACTGCTCCATGCGCGGCTTTCTGCGCGGCACGATCAGGGCCGGCTTGTCGAACGACAGGATCTCGCAGAAGGTGTTGTATCCGCCCATGGCCACCACACCGGCCGCCCCCGCCATCAATTGCTCGACGTTCGAATCGAAGGTGATGGCGCGCACGCGTGCCAGCCGGTCCACGCGTTTGCGGAATTTCTCACGGCGCCGACTACGCATGAATGGGCCGAATACAAGCAGTGCCGGATAGGGGATGCGTGGGTCGGCTTCGTAAGCGCGCAGGACCCAATCGATAAGTGCGTCGCCGTCACCGCCGCCGCCGGTCGTGACCAGCAGATAGGGTTCATCGAAGTAATGCGGGCCAGCCCCTTGCAGATCGGTCTGCTCGGGTAGCTTACGCCGCAAGTATCCAGTGTAAGTCAGTTTTCTGCGCACGCCCGAGGGTAGGGGGATGCCAGCTAGCGGATCGCAGATCTGCGGCAACCCGTAGACCCATATGTCATCGTAAAGATCGCGCAACGCCGGCAGCGCCTGCTTACGCTGCCATTCCCGGGCGAGCAGCACCGGGTCATCCATGACGTCGCGCAAACCGAGCACACACAGGCTGCCGGTGCTCTTCAGCATGCGCAAGGTGCCGAGAATCTCCCCGCGCAGTCCCAGCGGCTCCTTGTCGACCAGAAACAGGTCCGGGTTGAAGACTTTGGCGGTGTGCTGGATGATGGACGCACGCATTTCCAGCACCTCACTGATGTCGATGTGCAGGCTCAGGGAGGAGTACTCACCATTGCGCAGCTTGATGACGCCCGGTATCCGTACAAAGTCTACCCGGGTCCTGAAGTCGTAACTCCCGATAATGGGCGATCCGGAGAGGATCAGTACCGACATATCCTTCCGGCGTGCCACGAGCGACTGGGCGATCGTCCGACAGCGGCGAAGGTGCCCCAGTCCGAAAGAGTCGTGGCTATATATCAGCACCCGGGAGTTATTCGAGTTCTTTCGCATGTCCCGGACCGTTCCTGTGGTGGACAGAGCGTGTCCAATATACCCGACGGTTGCAAAAAAGTCTCCGTACCATCAGCATTACCGGGACCCGAGGACACCCAAATCAAGGGCCTAGGCTAAGCCCAAGGCGGCCTGCGATTCCCGATCCACGGGCAGGGTTTTTGCACCGCGGCAGGGCCGGGGGACACGCGCCGAGGGGGTCGCGGGTTTCGGGACGCCTCAATGCGGACCCGACATCGGAGCACAACGCCGACGCAAACGACGCGACAGCGTCATGACTTTCTTCACGAACAAACGGCAACCCATATGAGAGCGGCCCAGGTTATTGCCCCTAAGAAATACGCTATCGTCGATACCGACGACCCTGATATTGCTGACGAGCCGGCAGGCAGTGTCGTCATCAAAACTGGCCGCACGGCCCTTTGCGGTAGCGACATGCCGGTTTTCGCAAACCAAGCCCCTCTATCCCGCTATCCCCTGGCCCCCGGGGTATCCATGCACGAGTGCATCGGCGTGGTTGCCGCCAGCAAGTCCGGCCAGTTCCGCGAGGGCGATGCGGTGCTGGCGATTCCGCGCAACAAGGACGGGTTGGCGGAATACTTCGTGGCCGATGACTCGGCGACAGTGGCGCTGCCTGACCACGAACACGAGGACCACATCCTGCTCTCACAGCCGCTCGGCACGGTGATCTCGGCCTGCCGCAAGCTTGGCAGTCTGCTTGGCCGCGACACCGTCGTCGTCGGTCAGGGCCCCATGGGGTTGCTGATCGCGCATGTGTTGAGCAATCTCGGCGCGCGCAGCGTCATCGTCACCGATGTGGTCGATTACCGCCTGGCCGTGTCACGGGTGATGCGGGCCACGCACTGCATTAACGCCGTTAAAGAGACAGTCGTCGACAGCGTGGCTGATATCACCGGTGGCAAGATGGCCGATGTCGTCATCGAAGCCGTCGGCCATCAGCCTGACACGATCAACGATTGCCTGGATCTCGTGAAGCGCGGGGGCACGGTTGTGGCCTTCGGGGTGCCCGATCAGAAGATTTACCCGTTTCGTTTCGCCGATTTTTTCAGAAAGAACATCCGCCTGATCGGTTCCGTCGGACAGGACGTGCATACGGACGTGCCGTTGGCGATGGACATGATCATGCAGGGCAGAATCCAGGTGGCCCCGCTTATCACCCATCATCTGCCGTTTACCGATGCGCAGCGCGGCTTTGATCTCGCGCTCGCCAAACAAGATAGTGCCATCAAGATTATTTTCGAATACGAGTAGCCGCTTAATGAAGTCACGAATGTTCACGCCTGGTCCGACCGAGGTTCCGCCGAGCGTATTTACTGCCATGGCGCACGCGTTGTGGCATCCGCGTAGCGCCGAGTTTGCGGAGTTATTGCACGACGTGTCGTCTAAGCTGGCGACTTTGTTTTGCACGCGCAACGACGTGCTCACGCTGACGAGCTCGGGCACTGGCGCCATGGAAGCGGCCGCGGTGAACTTCCTACGCCGCGGCGATCGCGTCATCGCGGTCAACGGCGGCAAATTCGGCGAGCGCTGGGGCGAGATTGCCGAGATCTATGGACTGAACGCCGTCACGCTTAAAGTCCCGTGGGGCGAAGCGGCCCATGCCGATCAGCTTGCGCCGTTGCTGCGCCAGCACCCGGATGTCGCTGCCGTGTTTCTCACTCACAGCGAAACGTCCACCGGCGTCGCCTTCGATATTGCTTCGCTGGCGGCAGTCGTCAGACAAGAAAGCAGCGCACTCGTGATTGTTGACGGTATCAGCGCGATCGGTGTGTTGCCCTTTCGCATGGACGACTGGGGTGTAGATGTCTGCGTTACGGGCTCGCAGAAAGGCGCGATGACGCCCCCGGGGCTTGCGTTCATGGCGGTGAGCGAACGCGCCTGGGTTCAGGCAGCCGCTAGCGACTTGCCAAAGTTCTATTTCGATGCGCTCAAAGCGAGAGATGGACTGGCAAGCGGCTTCACCGCCTGGACACCTGCGGTCACGCTCATCGCAGGCCTGCGCGAGGCGCTCTCCATGATCCTCGCCGAAGGCCTGGAGCAGTGTTGGGCGCGCTTTGCTACGCTTGCGCGCGCGACCCGTGCGGCCGCGACCGCGGTTGGGCTGGATCTGTACGCCAAGTCGCCGAGCGATGCGGTGACAGCCGTCCGGGTCCCCGAATCTGTCGACGGCCACCAGTTGGTTGAACGCTTGCGGCGCGCTTATGGCATCAGGGTGGCCGAAGGCCAGGAACGGCTCAAGGGCAGGATCTTTCGCGTCGCTCACATGGGTTATCTTGACCAACTGGACATCATCGCCTTTGCCTCGGCGCTCGAGCTAACATTGCGCGACTGCGGCTGGCCGTTGGAGATCGGAGCCGCGGTCAGTGCAGTACAGAGCATTTACGCAGGGACGATTGATAAGGATTGAGGGGTCATGATTGAAAGCTTAGGAGCATTAAAGTGTTTCTCCTCACGCCTCACACCTCACGTCTCAGCGCGCAGGACAGCGTAACGCTGAGTACAGAATCGCGCTACTACCATGGGCAATCCCAACAGTGACTCGGCCAAATGCAACATCTGCGGTGGCGGTGAATTCGAGCTCGGGCCAAACGACCGCTTAAGCAGCACACGCAAGCTGCCACGCTGCAGGCAATGCCAGTCGCTTGAACGGCATCGCCAGCTGCGGCAGGTGTATTCCCAACTACCGGCTGACTATCTTGCCGCGCTCGCCGCGCTGCAGCTCAGTCCCGATATCGGGGTGGATCCATCCTGGTTCAGGAGCTACGAGGTATCGGTGTTTGAGGGTGAAAATTCGCTTCATCTCGAAGCGATCGATCGCGCCGATGCGAGCTACGATCTGGTCATCTGCAACCATGTGCTCGAACACGTCGCCGACGACCGTCAGGGTTTACGCGAGTTGATGCGTATCACTCGGCCGGGAGGTTTTGTGCAACTTACCGTACCCACGCCCTATACGCGTGCAACCACCGTCGACTGGGGCTATCCGAAACCGGAGTCCCACGGTCACTACCGCGGCTACGGCAAGGATTTCCTTTATCTGTTTCGCCAGGTCATCGCACACGCCACCGTCCTGCAGGTGGAGGCCGTGGATGACGTGACCGGCGCCGGGGGTTACGTCTATCTTTGGTCGGCGGACCCTTCGCGGATCCGCCAGCTTAGGCAATGGATTGCGAGCCCGGTCGAAGTCGCCTAGCCGGCGATGGTCGCGGCGACGCACGCAGGCGGCGTTTCCCGGTGCAATGACAGCGGTGAACGATACGAGGTTATCCGGGTTTAATCGAATCAGCCTACAAACAAGCCCATGTCAGCACTCGAGCCGGTGAGAGCCTATCTGCAGCGCGTTTCCGTCAAGTCGGACTACGCGCGTCTGCCGCCGCGCGTGCGCGACCGCATCCGCCGTCAACAGGAATCGAGCGAGATCGCTATCGGTTGGGTCCAGCTCGGCGTCGTATTGACCTTCGCCGCTCTCTACACGATCGCGCCCAAGACCTTTACGGAGGAGGCCGACTTCGCCCCAGTACCGTGGGCACTTTCCATTTATTTTGTGTTCACCGTGGTCCGGTTATGGCTCGCACACATCGGCCGACTACCGGACTGGATGCTCTACTTGTCGGTTGTGGTCGATATGCTTCTGCTGCTGGGACTCATCTGGAGCTTTCATCTGCAATACAAGCAACCGGCTTCGTTCTACCTGAAGGCTCCTACCCTGCTTTATGTGTTTATCTTCATCGCCCTGCGGTCCCTGCGATTTCAAGCGCGTTTCGTGATGGTCGCCGGCGCGGCGGCGGCGATCGGCTGGCTGATGATGGTGTGGTACGTCATCAGCGCCGATCCAAACGACTCGATGATCACACGCAACTACGTCGAATATATGACCTCCAACAGCATCCTGCTCGGTGCCGAGTTCGACAAAATCATTTCCATCTTGCTGGTCACGGCCATCTTGGCCGTGGCGATCACCCGCGCCCGCCGCCTGCTGATCCAGTCGGTCGTCGACAGCAGCACCGCGCAGGATCTTTCGCGCTTTGTACCAAGCGAGGTCGTACGCCGGGTGCGTTCATCCGAGGAAGGTGTACAGGCCGGTCAGGGTGAGGTCGCGCTGGCGACGATCTTTTTTATCGACATCGAGGGGTTCACCACCATCTCTGAGAGCCTGGAGCCTACAGCGCTCATCAAAACGCTCAACGATTACTTCACGGCTGTCACCGAGCCGATCGAGCATTATGGCGGCACCATTACGCAGTTCCAAGGTGACGCCATCCTGGCGAGCTTCAATCTGCCGGACCCGCACCCACAGCACGCTGCCAACGCCATTCGCGCCGCGATCGATATTCAGGAGGTACTGAAGACGCGCACCTTCGGCGAAGGTATTACTTTGAAATCGCGCATCGGCATCAACTCAGGCGAAGTGGTCGGTGGTCTGGTCGGTACCGGCAAGCGCCTGGGTTACACGATTCACGGTGATGACGTCAATCTCGCCGCACGCCTTGAGCACCTGAACAAGGAGTACGGAACCCGGATCATTGTCGCCCAGACCACGTGCGAACTGGCCGGGTGGGATCGGTTTGCGTTTGAGCGTCTCGGTGAGGTGCAGCTACGGGGGCGCAGCCAGCCGACGACGATCTACACCATCCAGTTAGACTGACACTCAGCCATATCCGCGCAAGCGCAGCTCTTGAAGATGGCGGCCGATATTCTCTTTGGCCGTTTTTTCGTAGCGCTCGCGGAACAAGTCGGTGAAGAAGAACGCTGGTCGTGCCAGCAGTGAACGAAGGAAAGCAATCTGATTCGGGTAGAACTGCTGATCGGAGAGATGGGTATATTCCTGGCGCACCGCGTCACTGTGGCGCTGGAAGGTGTCCCACGGCAGGCCAAAGCTGGAGAGGTCGATATCGACCATGAACTGCTCATCGAGAGACCTCGGCTGTTCGGGATGCGTCGTTACCATGATCAGATCATAAACGCTCTGGCGAAAGGCCGTGGTTACATCCTGGTCTACTACTTGGGTGAAAAACTCGGCGCTCTTGCGTTCGTTGTCCGACGCGCGCGGGTCGTAGATTGCGTCGTGAAACCACAGTCCCATCTCGACCGCATCGGCATCGTCCATGAGCCCCGCCGCAAGATCCAACTGCCGCAAGCAATGACCAATGTGTTCAGGGGTGTGATAGTGCCGATGCGGCTCGGAGTAACGTCGCACCAGCTCCTGGTAGACCGGGAGGGCCTCGCTGTCGGCGCCTTCTACTAGGCATCTGGTCCACAGCGCTGCAAAACGTTCCTCGGTCATGTCCTGGTCAGCCGTGTCCATCGTCGAATAAAGCTCTCTCGACAGCACGTATTAAGTGGGTCACGCCGCTTTCGCTATCGAAGCCACTATGGCTAACCATGATGGAGCTCGCTTTGCAAGGCCTCGACCTGTTTATGTGAGCGTGTGAGCTTGTCGCTAAGCTGGCGCATGACTTCGAGCGCCACGCCTGGATTCTCCGTGACGAGCTTAATAAACATGTCGTCGCTTATGCGCAATGCTTCTAACCGCCCCTTGGCCCGAAGGGTTGCCGAGCGCGTCGCGTTGTTAAACAACGCCAGTTCACCGAAGAGCTGGTCTTTCCCGAGCTTGCCGACCACGACCGGGCCGCTTTGGGTATCAGCCATAATCTCGACCTCACCGTGCATAATGACGAAGGCAGAATCGGCCGGATCACCCTCGTGAAACAATACTTCGCCATCTTCGTAGATCATCAGTTGGCTGGTAAACGCCAACAGCTTGAGCTTGGAAGGCTCAAGCTTGGCGAACAACGGCACCTTAGCTAGGGTCTCGGCTTCTTTCAGCAGCGCCATAACACTCTCCCAACCACGTCTATCCCGTTGCCACCAACTGTTGCAATACGGTGCCGGGCTTGTTCAGCTCCGTAAACCGACCTTGCTCGACGACCTTTCCGCTCTCCAGCACAAGGGCGTGCTCGAACTTGCTGCCCAAGTCGGCCCGATGCAGCATCCATATCAGGCCGCGCCCTTCGAATTCCTCGAACAGGTTTCGCATTATCTTATCCTGGCTCGGCGGATCCAAGGTGGCGGTCGCCCGGTCAAGCACGATGAGGTCAGGTCGCTTCAATATTGCACGGGCAATGGCCAGTTTCTGGCGTTGCGCTCCACTCAGGCGGGTGCCGGCGATCCCTACTGAATAGTCTAGCCCCACTTCCATGACGGTGCGCCGCAGGTTCAGTTTTTCCACGACCTCGCCGATGAGCGCACCCACTGTGGCAGCAGCGCGCGCTTTTCCGTAGGCCAGGCGCCCAAAGAGAATATTGTCCTGTATGGAGATGGCCGAGTTGTAACGCTCGGGATCAAAAAACTCGACAACCCGTGCGCCTCCTTCGAGTCCCGCGGCAATCGCATGCCGTGCTTCCAGCAGGCGGGCCTGCATCGACTCATCCCAGAGTCCCAGACGATGCCTGGCAGGGATCAGCTTGAATGGCAACGACAGTAACATGTTCAGGTCTGCCGGGGACAGGTTTTCATAAAGCACACCCTCGGTGCGGGACAACATGTTCTGAAATACTGGCAAATCCTCGGCATTGATGAAGCTGTACTGCTCGAACAACTCACTGCCGGGAGCGACATCGGCAAATAGATCGATCATGATCTCAGCGATCTTGCGCCCCATACCGATAAAGTCTGACATCAGCCCGGTATCTTGCAGAACTTTTCGGACATAGCTATTCGCCGAGAGGTTGTCGACCTCGAATTCCTTATCGCACGGCGTTCCAAAAAGCAGGTTCTCGGCAATAGTCATGTTGGTGTTGAACCGGCCGCGATCGAAAAGCTCGACCAGGGGTGCGATCTCAGGATCGTCCAAGCGGTCGCGCAGGGTCCCGCGCGCCTCGAGCACAAGCGCTGCCAGGTCCGCCTGAGCCTTGGGATCCACCGTGCCTCGAAGCCCGAGCTGGTATACATCTTCATCCAGATCGGCCATCGCCAGCACGGCCATGATTCTGTGCGTGAGCGCCTCCGGTCCGGCGACCCCAGCGGCCTCGTAGTCCACCCAGTCCGCATAAATGTCGTGTGACGAATTTCCGGCGATTGCCGATTCCGCCAGCACCTGCTCACGCTGTGCCCGCATCTGCTCGTCGTAGGGCGCCGCACGCACGGGTCGATGCTGCAAGCTATAGAGCAAGTTGTCACGCACACTACCCGAACGCAGCCTTGGCTCCGGACCTACGTAGGCGATCCGTCTGCCGGTGATGCTTTCCGGTGCTTGCGTCACCTGCAAGTCTCCGATGACGAGGCTTCCGGCCAACGGCCGATCAACGCCAGCCATCACGATGGCGAGCCGGTCCGTGCCGCTCGCCCCCTTTCCGAGCACCGCTACCCGCTGTGCGAGCTTAAACTTGAAACTGGTACCGCCGACAAAAGCTGCGGCACCGTCAGCCTCCTCACGCAGATCGAGATTGGTAGCAACCACATCGCCGGTAAGCACGGGTATCGCCTCAGGCTCTTCAGCCTGCAGACGTTCGTCCAGCATTCCAGGCGGCTGGAAGTTCTCGATCAACAGCGCATACCTAAGGCGCACATCTTCCCGGGTCTGATAGTACTTGAGCAGCTCTTTCCACGGCGCGGCCAGATCCTTGTAGGCTGCAAGCACGGCCACCAGTGCGCCAAATGACAGGTCGCCGCGAATCACCAGATAGCCGCCGATAGAATAGAAAAAAAACGGTGTAAGTTTGTCGATAAAATTGTTTAGAAACTTGATAAGAAACTTCAGACGAAATATCCATACACGCACGTCGTAAATCGACGCCATCCTGTTGGAGTAGTCGGCCAACTCTAAACGCGACGTATCGTGGGCATGCACTTCCTGAATACCGGTGACGACCTCGCCGATCCTCTCGGAGAGCTGCCTGACCTGAACGACGCGCTGTTTGTTCAGGGCATTAACCTTACGTTGCAGCTTGGGAATCAAGTAGATTTGCATGGGATACAGAGCGATCGCTGCCAGGCCCAGTATCCAATCCTGCCACATGATGAAGACAAGAATGGTGATCAGCGTGCCGCCCTGAAAGGCTGGCAGCGCAACGGAGTCACCCACAAAACCGCCGATGGGCTCGGCCTCGGCGGTAATCATGGCGATGATCTCACCCTGCGACTGCTTGCGGAACTGTGGTAACGGGAACCTCAGCACACGCTCATACAGCTGATAGCGCAGGCGCCGAAGCATGCGTTCGCCGACAACGCCACGAAAGACATTGAGAAAATATTTGAACCCGCCGTTTATGAACACCAGAGCGAGGAACAGCCCACACAACAGCATCAAGTAAGGAATCTGATCAAGCTCATAGCCGAGCACGTTCTTGGGGAAATTCCGTCCGCCGATGGCCTGGTTGATGATCGTCTTTGGCAGATCGAGCGAAACATACAAGAACGGGAATGATGCCACCGTGCCAAGTAGCAATAGTATCTGCTCCTTGCGGCTGTACTTGAGAATGAACTGGAATATCGTTGGTTCCATAAGCTTGGCCTTTTTATCTCGGCGGGGATTTCCCGATATGCAGTCGCAGTGCCAGCAGGAGCGCGCTACGGCCTAGAGTAGGCGAGATCGCTCTGCGTGCAATCGTAGAACACACCTAGCCTACGCAATTGAGGCGACGATGCGCACGCGCTTACATGATGCCCGCTAAAACTGTATCCGCTACCTTCCAAACGACCTCTCTATCACGCGTGCTCACGAGCCCTCGAACGAGTAACTTAATCGTCCACGGGACTGCAGTGTCAAGAGTAAGCGCCGGCTTCGCGCAATAATACTATGATGAGCTTGGCTGCCCCGACTAGGCCTTGATTCGGAGATTGTTCGGATCATAGAAAGGGCGCAGCGAGGCGCGCGCCGGGACGCGCTCACAGGCGATCTCGATTTCGTACGACCCGTCCTCGATGAATTCCTTAGTTACGCTATCCTTATGGGTCACATAGCCCATCCCTACTGCACGGCCAAGCGTGTGCCCGAACATGCCCGACGTCGTGCGGCCGACAAGCTTTCCATTACGCCAGATTGGCTCATCGTGGTAGAGCAGATGCTCCGCGTCTTCGAGCGCGAACATGACAAGTCGACGTTGCAGTGGTACCTGACGTTGGCGTAGCACGGCGTCGCGGCCTACGAAAAGTGGTTTGTCGAATGCCACGGCGAACCCTAATCCCGCCTCTAGCGGTGTGTCCTCATCACTGATGTCGTGCCCCCAATGGCGGTAGCCCTTTTCGATCCGCAGCGAGTTCATGGCGTGGAAACCGGCGTGAACCAAACCTGCCGCCTCGCCTTCCGCAACCAAGGCATCATACACGCCAGCTGCAAATTCGGTGGGAATGTAAAGCTCCCAACCCAACTCGCCGACATAGGTGATGCGCATTGCCAGCACTTTAGCATAAGCGAATTCGATCTCTCGCGATGTAGCAAAAGGAAAGGCCGCGTTGGAAAGATCGGCAGGCGTCAGTCTTGCCAGCAGTTGACGGGATTTGGGGCCCATGACACCGATCACGGCATAGGCGGAAGTAACGTCTGTCAACACCGCGTAAGCGTCTGGCGGCGTATGCCGCTGCAGCCAGGCGAAATCGCGTGTCTGCGTCGCTACCGACGTGACGATCAGATAGGAGCTTTCGGCCAGGCGAGTGACTGTAAGATCCGCCTCGATGCCGCCGCGCTCATTGAGCCACGGCGTGTAGACCACTTTGCCTACCGGCACCGATACGTTATTGGCGCAGACGTAATTGAGCACGCGTTCGGCATCGCGTCCCTCAAGTAAAAATTTCGCGAATGAGCTCTGATCGAACAACCCCACGTTTTCGCGCACCGCGCGGTGCTCGGCGGCGGAGTGCTCAAACCAATTCTGTTTTCCATAGGAGTACGTATAGCTCGCCTCCACGCCCGCAGGTGCAAACCAGTTGGCCCGCTCCCATCCCTGCGCCTCGCCGAAACAGGCACCCCGCGTCGCCAGCCGTTCGTGTAAGGGCGAGGTACGCACCGGTCGCGCTGTTTCGAACTGGCGAAACGGCCAGTGCATGGCATAAAGCAGGCCTAAGCCTTCGACTGTGCGGTCATGCAAGTAACGCGCGTTTCCCTGAAAGGGCACCCAGCGGCGAATATCCACGTCCCATAGATCCATCGGCGGTCGTCCGTTGACAATCCACTCCGCCAACACTTTGCCCGCGCCGCCAGCTGACTGGATGCCGACCGAGTTGAACCCGGCGGCGACATAAAAATTCTCGAGCTCTGGGGACTCGCCTAAGATGTAACGATCGTCCGGCGTGAAGCTTTCCGGCCCGTTGAAGAATAGTTGGATACCCGTCGTCGCCAACGCCGGAACGCGCGCAACCGCTCGCTCCATTAGCGGCTCCAAGTGGTCCCAATCGACAGGCAGCTGCTCAAAAGCGAAGTTCTCGGGGATGCCCTGCATCCCCCAGGGCTTGGCGTCGCGTTCGAAGAAACCAATCAGCAGTTTGCCAGCGTCTTCCTTATAATAAGCGCAATTGTCAGGATCACGCAGCACCGGCAGCGTCGGTGGCAGGTTTGCCATCGCTTCGGTGACGACATAAAAATGCTCGGCTGCATGCAACGGTACGTTGATCCCACAAAGCTTGGCGAGCTCACGTGCCCACAGGCCGGCACAGTTGACGACATACTCGGCGCGGATGTCGCCATGCTCGGTGCCGACGCCCCATACCCGACCGCTCTCATGATGAATTGCGGTGACCTTGGTGTTCTCAATGATAGTGACACCGCCTATTCTCGCACCTTTGGCGATCGCCTGAGTGACGTCGCTCGGGTTGATCTGCCCATCTTTGGGCAGAAATACGGCTCCGACAACGTCATCGATATTCAAGAGCGGCCACAGATCGCGTGCCTCGCCCGGCGTAATCACTTCCACATCAAGACCGAAGCAACGGGCCATGGACGCCCCCCGTTTGAGCTCGACAAAACGCTCGTTGTGCGTTGCCAACGAAAGCGAGCCGTTCTGTTTGAATCCGGTGGCCTGTCCGGTCTCCTGTTCGAGCGTACGATAGAGCTCGGCGGTGTATTGCGCCAAGCGCGTCATGTTATGGGTCGCTCGCAATTGTCCGATTAACCCGGCTGCGTGCCATGTGGTACCGCAGGTGAGCGCCTTGCGTTCAAGTAAGACGACGTCCTTCCAGCCGAGCTTGGCTAGATGATAGGCCACACTGCAACCGACGATACCCCCGCCGATAATGACTACTTGTGCATGTTTAGGCAGCGTGCCGGTCATAGATGCAAGTCCAGTCGTCAGTCCTCCGTCCGCAGTCCTATTTTTTTCAGTACCTCCGCCCAGGAACGACAGAACTGCACACCTGCAGGCGGCATCATGTCGCCGTTGAAATCGACCTTTAACAGGACCGCTTGAAGCCCCTGTTTGACCACCGGGACCAGGTGACGCTCGTCATCATCGACGAGGACGTCAATACCGTGTTGCTTGCAGACCGAAAGTTTATCGCTGTCCGCCGACGACAACAGGGCATCGGCAAACTCCCCGGCCCCGTGTAGCTCCAGCCATTCTCTGGCGAACACCAGGCGATGTGGCAATCGCGCGCTTAGCACATAGACCTGGCCGTGCTCGCGCAATGCTCGCAGGGCGTCGAGCGCACCGGCAACGGGCGGCGCCTTGAGCGACGATTCGCGCTCGTAAACGACTGCGGCCATGGCTTCATAGCTAGCGGCACCGATAATGGGCACACAACTCGTTCGATCGCACGCCTGGGGGTCGATTTCTCGACCCAATCGCTCACGGATCCACGCGGCTTTTACCCGATTGGTGTCGGCAATAGTGCCGTCATAATCGATGCCGAAACTGTGCATTCTGCCGCTCACTGCGCCTCGCCTGTTTCCTCGAAGACGCGGTAAACGTAGTCCAGTTTACGCTCGATTTCCTTGTTGTAACGCTTGTTAAGCGTGGAGGACTCGCGCGGCCGCCATTCCTCGCTGGCCTGCGCCAGGGCCTCCGCGAGCCGCCACTTGTAGCGAAATTTCTGACCTCTCAAGCTATGCAAGGCCGCGATCTGTGCCGACGATAACCAAGCGGTGTCGAGCGAGTCCAATCCGCGCTCATCGATGACAAGGTTGCCGACTTCGCTGTAGTTGAGTAATTGCCTGTCCTGGGCGCTGCTGAGCGATACCTTGTCGTGGATCGCATCGAGAAAACTTGCGCTCGACGGGAACTGCTTGCCGTGCAACGCTTCTAGCTCGTCTGGGGCGAGCTCCCCTTGGAGCAGCGCGGCGGCGGCCGGCGACAACTCGTAGCGCACCTCCTGGTAGACCTTTTGGTTGAAGACATTCTGCAGGAAGAACAGCGCGATAAAACAAACGACAGCGGAAATAATCGGGGTCGTAATCCAGCCTGCACCGATATTGCCTAGAACCCGCCAGCGGATCTCACGGCCGCCACGCATGAGCCCGATCCCAAGCACTGCGCCGACGACCGCTTGCGAGCTAGACACGGGCACCAGCGGAATCGTGGGCAACCCCATCTGTGCCAACAAATGTTCCAAGCCCTCAGAGGCGAAAAGAAACAGCACCACTGCGTGCGCGACCACGGCGACCCAGGCCGCCACAGGCGATAACGGCAGTAGTTCCTGACCGACCGTAAGCATGACCCTTTTTGAATAGGTGAATACGCCCACGGCGATGGCAATGGCGCCGAGCAGGAACAGTTGCTGCACCGCGCTCAATACAAACAAGTCACCGACCCGAAAATCGGTGAACGGCGTGGCCGGGACGAACACACCCATCACATTGGCGATGTTGTTAGCCCCCAGGCTGTAGGCACCCAGCGCGCCGGCGATAATCAATGCCAACCGAGAGTTGGCATCCAGACGCAGCAGGTGAAGTTTGGCCACCTCCTGAAAGAGCTGCGCCATTCTTAATATCAACGCGGCAAAGAGCGCTGCCAGCACGGGGCACGCCACCCATGTGGCAACGATCTTGACTAACGTGGTCATGTCGGTGACCGAACCGCTGAACAGGTTCCAACCGATAATGGCGCCGACGATGGCCTGGCTCGTTGAAACCGGCAACCTCCATGTCGTCATCAGGTAGACCGTCAGCGCCGCCGCCAGCGCCACCATGAAGGCACCGGCGAGCGCGTTGATAGCGCCGAGCTCTCCGAGCGTGTGGCTCGCGCCGGCACCGCTGATTACAGCCCCGAGAATGACAAAAACACTACAGATGATGGCAGCCGTGGTGAACCGCACCATGCGCGTGCCGACGGCGGTGCCGAACACGTTGGCGGCATCGTTCGCTCCCAGCGACCAGCCGAGAAAGAGGCCGCTCGTGAGGAACAAAAGTACCGTAAGATCCACAGCTTAAAACTTGCGCTTGATCGTGTAGATCGCCAGATAGTCGGCGATATCCTCGGCTTCGTTGGCAAGCTCGTCGACGCGTTCGACGAAATAGCGAAGTTGTGTCTTATGCGCAAGATCGAGATCGGATGCGAAAACCGAGCGTTTCAGCTTTGTGCTGATCTTGTCTGCCTCCGATTCGTAAAACATCACCTTGGCGTTGTAGTCGCGCACAGCCTCGATGTCCCTGAAGAATGCGCGTGCCGCCAGCACCACGGTCTCGACGCACGTCACCACCGTTTCTGTGAGGTCTTGAAAATCGCGGTGATACTCGGACGGAATCACCGGCTTTTCGATCGAAAAGCGATACAGGTTAGCCTCGTAGATATTCACGAGATTATCCATGTCTTCGAGCAAGCTCAGCACATCACCTCGAAAATCCGGAATCAATGTTTGCGCATACAGTGNNGAATCAATGTCTGCGCGTACAGCGCGGTCTCGATCGTGCGCCGCAAATCGTCGCCGCGATGCTCGACATGGGTCTCGTGTTCGAGAAAAGCTTCGAACTCGGGACATGAGCCTTGCGCCAGATAGACCTTCATGGCACGACTAAAGACCAGGCCGGCCTCAGACACCTTGTCGAGAAACTCATCAATCTGAGACTCCAGCGCCCGTGTTCGGCCAAAAATATTGGTTATTTTCTCCAAGTCCATCGATGCGTCCTTTCGGTTCTTGTCAGCGCGCANNTCTTGTCAGCGCGCACACCACGCAGACTGCGATCATTTGGCACTATCCTGCCGCGAGCGACCCCAAACGGCACGAAGATCGTGTTGGCTCGTTTCGGCGACCCCGTTGCAGTGCAATAGCACTGAAAGCGATCGGGTCAGGCAATCAGCGCCTCACCGCCCTTTTCGATGCGCCGTACCACGTCCAGGAAAGCACGAACGATTCGCAATCGTCGGCGCTCCTGCAGACACACCACATGCTCGACGATCTCGAGCCTGGCATCTCGCACGCGCAAAGCAACTAGACGCTTGTCGTGATCGAACTCCGCTTCGGACACCACGCCAATACCTAGACCGGCCGCCACCGCCTCGCGTACCGCCTCGCGGCTTTNNGAACGGCCGCCTCGGCTAACGCAGATTGAAAGATTTGACGCGTCACGGAGGCCGCTTCCCGCAGGATCATGCGCTGCTCGGCGATTTCCTTTAACCTGATCGAGGAGCGCTTCGCCCAAGGATGACGTCGGGGTACGAACAGCACCAGGCGACTTCGCCGGTAGGGTAGCGCAAACAGTCGCGGATCGTCATCCACTTTGGCGAGCACCGCGACGTCGATCTGGTAGTTGCGCAGGCTGCTCAACACCTTGTCCGCGTTTCCCATCGCCAAAGACACTTCGAGGCCGGGATAGCGCCGGCTAAAGGCCGCCAGGATGGGGATGATGTGGTGCGGGCCGTCAGCCCCGACCTTGATATGACCACTCTGTAATTCGCGCGCGCCAGCGAGAATGTCTTCGACTTCATCCTCGAGTCCAAACAAGCGTTGGGTCACGTTGAACAAATTTTGGCCCAGCGCCGTCAACACTACGCGTCTCCCGCGCCGGTCGAATAGACGCACGCCGTAACTGTCCTCCAGCGCCTTGACCTGACTGGAGACGGTGGGCTGGGTTAACTGCAACGATCGCGCGGCAGTGGTAAAACTGCCTTCACGAGCCACGGCGTGGAAGGCGCGAAGGTGTGCCCAATTCATGACGCTCCGGCGTTGGTTGTATTTATAGAGCTTATCTATTCGAATTATCTATGGTAATGATTTGACTTATGTCTGACAAGGCGAGATAGTAGCGCCGCGCCGATACAGTTTGGAAGAGAACGACGCCATGTCAGCCGAACGACAAGACCCATTGCTTCTTACCCCCGGGCCCTTAACCACCTCGGCCACCACCAAGAAGGCCATGCTGCACGACTGGGGTTCGCGCGATCACGAGTTCATCGAGATTAACCGCCGCGTACGCGAGCGTTTATTGGCGCTAGCAGGAGCGCAGGACACTCACGTGTGCGTCCCGCTGCAGGGCAGCGGGACCTTCGTTGTCGAGGCTGCCATCGGCACCCTCGTACCGCGCGACGGCAAGTTGTTAATTCTGGTCAACGGCGCTTATGGACGCCGCATGGCCCGGATTTGCGACTACTATCAACGCGCCTACAGCGTGGTTGAGACGCCGGAGGATGTGCCTAACGACCCGGACGGGCTGGAGGGAGCCCTTGCCGATGACCCGCTGATTACGCACGTTGCTGCCGTGCATTGCGAGACGACCTCGGGCATCCTGAACCCGATCGAGCGCATCGCCGCGGTGACCGCCAGACACAAACGTGCCTTGATCATCGATGCGATGAGTGCGTTTGGCGCCATCGACCTCGACGCCCGTAAGGTACCGTTTGACGCCATGGCGGCATCGTCCAATAAGTGCCTAGAAGGTGTTCCTGGAATGGGCTTTGCCATCGTGCGCCGGGCGGCATTGGAGCGCGCGCAGGGTAACGCACCTTCCCTCAGTCTGGATCTACAGGATCAGTGGAGCGGGATGGAAGCCAATGCACAATGGCGATTCACCCCGCCGACGCATGTTATCGCTGCGTTTCATCAGGCGCTGGAAGAACACGCACAAGAGGGGGGTGTGGCTGGACGCGGGGCACGCTACCGCCGCAATTGCGAAATCCTCCTAAAAGGCATGCGCGAAATGGGTTTTGTCAGCCTGTTGCCGGATGCATTGCAGGCACCGATCATCGTTACTTTTCACATGCCCGCCGATCCCAAGTTTGATTTCAAGCAATTTTACGACAAGCTTAATCAGCGCGGATTCGTAATCTACCCTGGCAAGCTGACCGTCGCCGATAGCTTCCGCATTGGCTGCATCGGCCGGCTCGGTGAGACGGAGATGCGCGCGGCATTAGACGCGATTCGTAAAACGATCAAGGAAATGGGCATCATTCACTGCGGTCCCAAACAGCTGGCCGCGGCGACCCGCTAACGCGGTAACTTGACCAGCTTACGGGTGTATCCGGAAGACAGGGCCGGTGAGCGCCGGACAGAGTGCGTATTCTTTGCTGCTTCATCAAGCAACCAGTCTCGAAACAACACAAGGTTCGGGTGGTTTGCAGCTGAGGGACGGTAGGTAATCCAGTAGGCGTCCTCGCCCGCAAGCGTAATATGGAACGGCGCCACGAGGCGACCCGCAAGCAGCTCGTTTGCAACCAAAGCAGTCCGGCCGAGGGCCACTCCGAGGCCACTAACGGCAGCCTGAATCGCCGTAACCGACTGGTCGAAGAAATCGCCACCTTGGGCATCGGAGAATGGCAAATCTGCCGCCTTAAACCACATAGGCCAATCTTCACGGTATCCATTGACATGCAGGAGTTTGTGATGAAGTAGGTCAGCCGGAGTCCGTAACGCCTGCGCTCCATTGGCCAAATGTGGACTGCAAACAGGGAACACCTCTTCCTCCAGCAATCGGATTGACACCAGTCCCGGCCATTTTCCAGCACCGTTACGAATTTCCGTATCGATTTCCTGCTGTGGAAATTCAGTCTCGCGGCCCAGGGCCGTCAGCCGAATGGCGATGTCGGGACAACGTGCATGAAATCTCTCCAGCCTTGGCGCCAACCATAGGATTGAAAATGAAGAAGGCGCGCGCACTGTCAGGCTTTCCTGATGACCGATAGAATACAGTTCTCTCGTCCCCGACGCGATCAGGTCAAATGCCTGCTTTAGACTCGGCAGATATGCCGCTCCGGCATTAGTGAGAACAAGTCGATGACGAGCACGCCGGAAGAGAGCTATCCCTAAATGCTTTTCGAGCGCGCTCACGTGTTGGCTAACCACCGCCGGAGTGACATTCAGTTCTTCGGCGGCCCGCTTGATACTGAGGTGCCTGGCGGCTGCTTCGAATGCACGCAGCCATGTTAGAGGGGGGATATGCCGGCCCATAGCGCCTCCGCAGACTTAAGAAATTCTAAATGCCCTCGTAGCTAATTTGCAATTGCCGAATGCTCATGGATCTGTCATATGAGTGCTGGAAGATATCTCTCCCTCACTTTACTGCTTTCCTAACAGGAGGACCCCCCAATGAAAACCTTAATAAAAGTCTTTTCCACCATCGGGATGTTTACCATCGCCGGCCTGTTGGCTGCCGGCCCTGCTGAGGCGCGAGAACTTGCGCTTTATACGGCCTCGAACCCCGAGATCGAAAAAAAGATCATGGAGGCATTCAAGAAAAAATACCCCGATATCAACGTCAAGGCGGTAAACGGATCTACCGGCCCGATGACCGAGCGTGTGATTGCGGAAAAATCAAACCCGCAAGCGGATGTAATCTGGATGGTCAATAACATAGCGCTCGAACAGTTGAAGGCCGCGGGTGCGCTGGAACCCTACGACCCGAAGGGCAGCCCAATCGCGCCGGCATTTAGGGATCCCGACAGTTTCTGGGTGGCACATAATGCCACGGTCATGGGTCTCGCCGTCAACACAAAGAAACTCAAGGAGAAAAACTTGCCGATGCCGGTAACCTGGGAGGATCTCATAAAGCCCGAGTACAAAGGCCAGATCACCATCGCTGCACCGACCAAGTCGGGGACCGGTCTTAGCATAATGAGCACGCTGGTCGATGCATTCGGCTGGAACTTTATCGATAACCTGCACCAGAATATCTTTCAGTACAACGAAAGCGGCAGCGCTGCTGCCCGCCAGGCTGGTCGCGGCGAAACCGTGATCGGCCTCAGTTATGACACCGCTCTGATCCAACAGGTGCGTGCAGGGGTAGGCGTTGAGATGGTCATCGGCAGAATCTCTCCCAATGTGCTCGAGGGCGCCGGGCTAATTGCGGGCGCTCCAAATTCGGCAGAGGCCAAACTGTTCCTAGATTGGCTATTCAGCGAAGAGGCCGCCAAAGTTTTTGATCCATTCGTGGGGGCGGCGGCCGTGCCGGGCTACGGCAGCGTCGACATGAAACAGGTTTACCTCTGGAAGATGCGCAGACCCTTGGACGCAAATCAGTTCAAACGCGAGTGGGCAGCCAAATACGAAGGCAAACGCTAGTGCAATTGTAGACCTCCTTGATCCGTGGTGCGCCGTGTTCCTTCCCCGGGCACGGCGCCCCCTGCCGAACGGTGTATTGGTATGGCGCAGTTAGCCTTCCGCGGTATCAGCAAGAAATTCGGCCCCGTTACCGCGCTGCATGATATTTCCCTGGATATCGCTTCAGGTGAGTTCGTGTCACTCCTCGGTGCTAGTGGCTGCGGCAAAACGACCTTGCTTCGAATTATTGCCGGGTTCACTCAGGCGGAGACTGGAGAGCTGTCCATCGACGGTGAACGCGTCGAGGCATTGCCCCCGAGCAAACGCAATGTCGGATTCGTGTTTCAGTCGTATGCCCTGTTTCCCACACAAACAGTAGCGCAGAACATCGGCTTCGCACTCAAGATCCGCCGACAGGCACGGGCTGCGATCACGGTACGGGTGCGCGAGCTTTGCCAGCTGACGCGTCTCGAGGGGATGGAGGATCGTTACCCGCACGAGCTCTCTGGCGGACAGCAACAACGCGTGGCGCTAGCGCGGGCGCTGGCGCCGAACCCCTCCATTTTGCTTCTTGATGAGCCGTTAGCAGCCCTCGACGCTAAGATCCGGGGACACTTGCGAGCTGAAATCCGTGCTGTCGTGGATCGACTCGGCATCACCACCGTGTATGTCACCCACGACCAGGAAGAGGCGTTGTCCATTTCTGATCGTGTCGCAGTGATGGATGCAGGACGCATCCTTCAGGTCGGTGCACCGATGGAGGTATACCTAAGACCAATTAGCCGTTTCGTAGCCGATTTTATCGGCACGAGCAATCACCTGCATGCCAAACCGATCGGCAAATCCGAACTAGAGATCGAGGGACACGTCGCGAGAGCAGACATACCGACCGCGCTGCGCGGCAAGGCACGTTGCACTGCGTGCGTCCGCCCTGAGCATATCGCACTGCGCCGGGCGGCGACCACCGATACGCTGCACGG
>JABAOH010000139.1_pt1 | contig 24448 bp, 19 predicted proteins | sample 7062181 | NCBI WGS metagenome assembly JABAOH01 (sample SAMN14538630, study PRJNA623070) | marine sediment metagenome | biome: marine biome [ENVO:00000428]; feature: marine pelagic biome [ENVO:01000023]; material: deep marine sediment [ENVO:00002113]; isolation source: pool of 5 deep marine... | reverse complement strand
TACGTTGATTTGAGCGTTCTTGACTTTGGGTTTGTTTTGCATAAAAAGGTCGATTTGTAGAGGATTCTCTACAAATGTAGAGGTGTGCCTTATAGGCACGTAAATAATTGCTGCCTTGTAGGCAGGTAAGTAACTCGATACTCGATGGTTGTGATGGTTCATTCGTTAATTTGGTAAAATTGGATAATATGGTTAAATGGTTAAATGGGTAAATTAGAGCATCAGGTTGCGAATTTTAGTCAAACGGATGCGCAGTCCGTATAGGTTGCGTTAAGCCCTTCGACTACGCTCAGGATAAACTCCAAAGTGTTTTTTAAGACGTAGCCGAAAGACAATTAACGAAACGAGCAGCGTAACCACAACCGGATATTCGTTACTGGGTCTGCTGACCCTGAAGACCATGCCACGCTGTGGCTTACGTGAAATGTCTGTTTATCTCCGCTTAGTGGCGGTTTAAGTTTGCCATATGGCAAACAAGCGGGTATTTTAACATTTTTCAAACATAAGTCAATAAAAAAATGGTTTTATTAGGGAAAAATCAGCTTTTTTGCGTATTATCCCCAGCCATTATATGTGGATGCCCATAGTTTACGACTGAGTTGCGCTTATAAAGAAGACCCCCCAAATGATTTTGGGGGGCTAAAAATGCGGCCTGTATCGCCGAATACATTATATCTGCCGCCGGGCAGCTCATTCCTGAGGTTCCTCTGGAGGCTCGTATAGAGGGCGTATCGGCACACGCTTGAGAGTGTGGCTACCACTGCCTGAGAAGAATGGCACCTCTCCCTCGTCAGGAAATCCGTCGTTGTCTGCGTCCTGCTCAGGTAAATAGACTTCAGCAGTCCAGTACATATCCATGGTCTCACCGTCCTCGCTGAAGGTCTCGTCCGCTGAGAAAAGCAGAATGAATTGGATTTCCTGTCCTTTTGAGCCATACTGTATGTAGCTGTTGTGCCAGGTATAAGGGCCTGTTCTAATCCCTTGGCCGACGGCTTCAAGCCGATTGTCGGTCTCCGGGAACATTCCGCCGAGGGTAGTGTCGACGACGAGGTACGGTGATATGACAGTTATTGAATTACCTGCCGGGTCGTTTGGGATTACAATCTCGGCCATCCGCTGGCCGGAGGCGTAGATGTACGGACCGCTCGGCACGAAAACAGGTACCGATTCGACACTGGCCATAACGCTCCAGCCGGTCGTAATGAGCAGAACGGCCGTAAGTCCGAAGACCGCGACGAGTTTGAGGTTTCTTTTTCTTTTGAGGCTCATGATAGTTCCTCCTTTCTCGTTTAATCAGATTAGAGAACAACTTTGTATTAAATTTACCTTCGCTACAAACTGTTAAAAAATTCGGCGATACAGGCCTTGAGTTAAATTGATACGTATCAGTGCTCATCAATTTCTTATGCAAAAAATCAGCAATACTGCGCAAATTCTTGAATTTTTTTTGTTATTTACGGATTTGGCAGTGCGATTTTACAGGTAAATTCTTGCAGAAACAGACTTTATTGATTACAATGCTTTAATTATCTTGCTGCGGGACACTGCGAGTTCGAGAATATGAAATCGGAATAGAGGGCAGTATTAAATGGAACGCTATGAGCACACCAGTATGGGTGGAAGTGTCGAGGCGTTTCTGACTACTCACTGGAGTGTGATTGACAAAATAGCAGCAGACGGTGATACACCGAATCAGGCCTTGATAAACGAATTGCTCAAAAAGTACTGGAAACCCGTTTACTGTTTCCTGCGGCAGAAAGGATACGACAACGAGCAGGCCAAGGACCTAACGCAAGGATTCTTTGAGGAAGTCGTATTAAAACGAGACTTAATCCAGCGGGCAGAGCAGGCCCGCGGACGTTTCAGGACATTTCTGCTGGCCGCCTTAGAGCAGTATCTTACCAGAATACACCGCAAACAAACGTCCCGAAAGCGGATACCAAAGGATAAGCTGGTCCAGTTAGAGCAGATAGACCCAGGCGAGTTGCCTGAACCGGTTGACGGATTAAGCCCGGAGCAGTCCTTTAATTACGCCTGGGTATCCTCATTATTAGATAAGCTCTTAGCGGAAGTTCAAGCCAAATGCCTCACGGACGACAAGGAACTTCACTGGCAGGTATTCCAGGACAGAGTTCTAAGGCCGATTATGGAAAATACGCGTGCCCCGTCATTAAAAGAGATTTGCGACAAATACAGCATTGAAGATGAGAAGAAGGCCTCGAATATGATTGTTACCGTGAATCGGCGTTTCCGGGCAACCCTGAAGCGTCATTTACGGCGGTCCGTAACCGGCGACACAGAGGTTGATGAGGAATGGCATGAGTTAATGCAAATGTTCTGCGAAAAAGGCGCAGGATAGCGGGAAATCAGCATTATATAAAGAGGGGACGAGACGATGAAAAAGAAATCGACATACGGCCTGAAACCGGAACAACTGAGCCGCCTTTTATCCATAGGCTCGAAAGGGGCAAAATCCAAGGATGCCACATCCAAGGACAAGGCCGGCCGGTCCCCTGCTACAACTCAAGCCCAGTCTCAGATTGAGGGTTATGAGATTTTAGGTAAATTAGGCGAGGCGGGGCAGGGGCAAATCTGGCGGGCTTTGCAGGTCAGTACCAACCGGCAGGTGGCGCTGAAGGTACCGCGAGCCGGTTTATTAAGCTCTGATAAGGCCCTGGCCCGCTTCGAGCGCGAAGTAGAATTGGCCGCCGCATTAAAACACCCGAACATAGCTCAAATTCATGACAGCGGCATCCATCAGGGCATTTACTACTACGCGATGGATTTGATTGAAGGAATGCAACTGGATGAATATGTGAAGCAGCATAAACTCAATTTTCGGCAAATTCTGGAGCTAATGAAGACAATTTGCCGGGCCGTACAGCACGCCCATCAAAATGGGGTAATCCACCGCGACCTGAAACCATCCAATATTGTTGTTACGGAAGATGGCCAGCCATATATTGTGGATTTTGGCTTAGCTAAGAATCTGCTTGAGAGTGCTCCGGACCTGACGGTTTCGATAGACGGCGAAGCAGCCGGTACACCCGCCTATATGTCGCCGGAGCAGGCGGCCGGTCATATAGATAAGCTGGATACGCGAACGGATGTGTACAGCCTTGGCGTAATTTTGTTTACTTTGTTGACCGGCGAATCTCCACATGATTTGTCGGGCTCGCGCTATCAGGTTATGCGTCGCATCGCAGAGGAACAGGTCAGGCGACCTCGTAAAATCTGCCCAAAAATTGATAAGGAGCTGGAGTTACTGCTGCTCAAGGCCCTCGATAATGAGCCTGATAGACGATATGCCTCCGCCGGTGGATTGGCTGAGGACATAGATAATTATTTGACAGGTGCCGCACTTCTTGCGGGCCCACAGTCGTCGGCATATCAACTGAAGAAATTCATCCAAAGAAAAAAATCGTTGGTTACGGGCGTTGCGGTGGTGCTGGTTGTGCTTATAGGCGGGATAATAGCATCGACGGTCTTCGCCATTGGGCAGTTCCGCGCCCGTACTGAGGCTGAGGCTATATGCGACTTTCTAACCAATAATGTCCTGATAGCGATGAATCCGGTTGAAGGTGGCCAGAATGTGACAGTCCTCTCTGTTCTCGATGCTATCTCTCAAGGATTGGAAGGAAAGTTCAAAGATAGGCCCCTCGTTGAGGCTCCGATACGCTATGAACTGGGATATACGTACTGGCGGCTTGATTCATTAGACTCAATCAAACCACCCTGGCAGCGTCCAGAGCAGCTATATCCCGACCCAGCCGAAAAACATCTGAAGCGTGCTTACCAGCTATTTAAGGAACAACTTGGTGAGGATGACCCACTTACCCTGGAAACAATGCTTACACTTGGATTGGTTTACCTACACCAGGTAAGGTTAGATGAGGCCGAAGCCCTACTCGCCAGGACGGCAGAGATCAGCCACCGCGTTCGCGGTGAGGAGCACGAGCGGACACTTTGGTGCGTGAATGGCCTTGCCTTGGTTTACTGGGTCCAGAAACGTTACAAAGAGGCAGAGTCGCTGTACTTCGAGATGCTCAAGATAAGCCGTCGAGTGTTTGGCGAGGACCACGAGACTTCCCTTTTATTTACAGGTAACCTTGGTCGCATTTATGAAGAGCAAGAGCGATACGATGAAGCAGAGCGCATGTACCTCAAAGTACTACAGCTACAGCCCGACATAGTTCATTATGAAGACCCACACATGGCACTTTACATATCCTGCCTGGCTCATATGTATTTAAAGCTGGGACGATATGATGAAGCGGAGCATTTGTTATTACAGGTATTGGAGAACCGGCGCATAAAACGCGGTGAAACACATCTGGCCACATTGGAAACAGTGTATTTTCTGGGTATGCTCTACAAAAATCAGAGCCACTACGACAAGGCGGAGTCTTTTCTGCTCAGAGCAGCTTGGGGCAGACGTCTTTTACTCGGCGACGAGCATACGGATACCCTGGAATCGATAAATAGCCTGATCGAGCTTTATAAGGACTGGGGCAAGCCGGATAAGGCCGAAGAATGGCGAGCAAAGCTGTCAACACGGTAGAGCCATAGCAGGCCCTGGCTAAGCCGAGTGAATGTCCTGAAAATCCATCTAAAAACGGCAGATACACCCCCTGCACAAGCCGAAAAAAAACTGTTGCAAATCCTCGCCGGCACATTATAATACCCGCCTGGTCGTGCGTGATGTAGCACGCAATACGCAATACGATATACGCGAAACGAAAAAGGGAGAAAGTTTCAATGGAACCAATTACGGAACCGGGAATAGACTTATTTGCCAACGAACTGCCCTCAATGGACGAAATTAAAAAGCTCTCTGAGTTTGTCCATTCCGGCGAGGCCAACCTGCTAAAATTCGGTGAACAAGTAGAGTCAAATATGAGCAGGACCGGACAACAAGCCTGCCTGGCAGTCGGCATCGGGCTTTATATATTAGGCAGAAACGCCGAAGCGGTCGAGAAACTGCAAAAAGCCAGTGACTGCAAAGAAAAATTCATATACCTATCTTTTGCACTCCGCCGAATAAGTGAATTCGAGAAGGCAATCGAAAACCTGCAAAAAAGCCTCGATTACGAGGCCGACACCTTGAGCATAACTCTGGAAAAAAGCGCCACATATCGCTACGCAAGAGATTTCGAGGCAGCAGCCAAGGAACTGAAAGCCTGCAAAAATTTTGAAAACGTAAGTGCCGAATACCACTATCAGCTTGGCCGCCTTCAGGAAGTCCAGGGACTTTACGAACAGGCAATGGACAATTACAAGACAGCTCTGGAATTATCCCCGAATCATCAAAGGGCCCTTTTCCATCTGGCCTTTCGCTGCGATTTATCCGGCGATGAAGAAGCGGCTATCGATTACTACAAGCAAATTGCTTCAAGCTCGCCGGTTTATGTAAGTGCCCTGCTGAATTTAGCTGTGCTTTACGAAGATGCCGGCCAATACGACAAGGCGTCGAAATGTGTCGATACCGTCCTGGATACTCATCCGAATCATCAAAGAGCAATCCTGTTCAAAAAAGACATCGAAAGCTCAAAAACAATGTTCTATGACGAGGAAAAAGAAAAGAAAAAGACACGCAAAAGCCAGATACTGGAAACGCCGATTTCTGATTTTGAGCTTTCGGTGCGCAGCAGAAACTGCCTGAAAAAAATGAAAATCCACACACTCGGCGACCTCTTGAACATCACCGAGGTGGAGCTGTTATCTTATAAAAACTTTGGCGAAACATCCCTTAGAGAAATCAAGTCCATCCTCGAACCGAAAGGACTGACCCTCGGGATGGCTCTGGAGGTAGAGCAGCTGCCTTCAGTAGAAATCTCCGACCAAGCTGTCGCTATAGATGAGGATGAAGGACTCAGGAATAAACCGGTCGATGACCTCCAATTGTCGGTGCGCGCTCGCAAATGCCTGCAAAAGCTCAATCTTCGCACAATCAGTGACTTGACCCACAAAACAGAAGCTGAGCTTCTGGGCGTTAAAAACTTCGGGGTAACAAGCCTGAACGAAATCAAAAAAGCGCTCACGAACCTTGGATTATCACTGCGAAGCCTGGATTAACCAGTTGGTTATCGACTCCGCCATGAGCGGAATCTGCGATACGCCTGTTGGAAGTCCGCTCGTAGCGGATGCCAATATTTTCTATTGATTATTTTTTTTGCAGCATGCCGCAAAACAGGACCCGGGAAATTATCAGGGAAATTAATATTGTCCATCACCATTTCATTGACAGCAAACCCAACTGAAGATGTCTCGCAGAAGGTCTCGGCGGGACAGCATCTCCGAATCTCGAACGGCAAAGCAGTGATCCTCTTCCTATCGCTGGTAATTATGAGCGGCTGTAAGCCTCGGCAGCTCACAACGCCCACTCCCCAGATGGATATCGAACCACAGTTTTGGGTAAAGGTCCTGCTACTCGACAAAGTCGAAGCCTGCACGCTGAAGATTGCCTCGTCATTCAGCATTACTGATGACCCCAACCTGCAAACACAGCTCCCAACAGCCCGCTTTGACCAAATCGATGCGCCGATAAGCATCCGGCTAATTAACGGCGAAATCACCATCGGGGGTCGGCCCTTTATGAATGATGAGGTAATTATTTTCCCGGATGAGCCGTACATCTTCAAGCTGAACGGTGACGCTTATCGCGGTAAATTAAAGCTGATAATCAATCCCGACGGTGGTACTTTCGACGCGATTAATCTGGTTCCACCTGATGCGTATTTAGCCGGCGTAGTAGGTGCCGAGATGCCTAACTACTGGGAACCGGAAGCGCTCAAGGCTCAGGCAATCGCCGCAAGGACCTATTGCTTCTACATCAAAAAGCGGTTCGGCGGCAACAATACCTGGGACATGAAAAAAACAGCGGCACATCAGGTCTATCGGGGCGTGGCCGCCGAGTCCACTCAGATTTGGAACACCGTCAATCAAACAAAAGGCCAGGTCCTGGTCTGTAAACAAAACGACGGCACAGAAGACATCTTTCCGGCCTACTATAGCTCAACCTGTGGCGGGCATACCGAAAACAGTAAAAATGTATTCGGTGATTCCTTTGAACCGCTAATCGGCGTGCCCTGCCCCTATTGCAGGAATGTGGCCAGACCGAAATTTTTCTTCTGGCCTATGATTCAATTCGATAATACCTATGTTATAACCAGGCTGTTAAAAAGGTATCCGAATCTAAAACAGCTCGGAAAAATCACAAATTTCAGTCCCGCCGCACAAAGTAACTATACAGAATTTTCTCGACTGACTAAAGTTGAGCTCTCCGGCTCAAGCGGCAAAAGCGATTTTCTAAGAGCTGAGGATTTTCGTCTGGCAATCGACCCGACCGGGCGAAAGTTGAGAAGCGCCATCTGCCAAATCGTCAAATGGGGTGAAAAATGGGCATTTTTATCAGGCAGAGGCTGGGGCCACGGCGTCGGAATGTGCCAATGCGGCGCTCAAGGAATGGCAAGACAAGGTAAAAACGCAAAGCAGATACTTTCCTATTATTACCCGGATTCCAGGATTATTAGTGTTTATTGAAATGAGTAATTTCCAAATTCTCCATGCAGATTCGCATTCGGAAGCCAGGCTTGGATTATTAACGACCGCGCACGGAGAGGTCGAGACCCCGGTTTTTATGCCTGTTGCCACCGCCGGGGCGGTAAAAGGTATCACGCCGCAGCAGCTCCAGAAAACCGGTTCCGAACTTGTCCTGGCCAATACCTACCATTTGCTGCTCAGACCCGGTGTCGATACGGTTGAAAAGCTCGGTGGACTGCATAAATTTATGGCCTGGGACGGCCCGATACTGACAGACAGCGGCGGATACCAGGTGTTCTCTCTAAGCCCACTGACGAAAATCGATGATGATGGCGTTGAATTTGCCAGCCACGTAGATGGGGCAAAAATATACCTGAACGCTGAAATCGCAACAGAAATCCAAAATCGATTAGGTGCCGATATAATAACGTGCCTCGACCAGTGCACACCATTTCCCATCGACACTCCACAGCTTCAAAAAGCAGTCGATAGAACCATCCTCTGGGCAAAGCGCGCTAAAGAGGCTCATACCAATCCCAACCAATTACTCTTTGCTATTGCCCAGGGTGGAATAAACCTTGAGCTGCGAACGTACTGCACCTCAGAACTTGTCAAGACAGGTTACGACGGATACGCTATCGGCGGCTTGAGTGTAGGTGAGGGGCACGAGAATATGATAAAAACTGTTACTCATACAACACAGCTTTTGCCGCAGGATAAACCCCGTTACCTTATGGGTGTGGGCACACCGGCGGATATCATTGCCGCCGTCAAGGCGGGAGTCGATATGTTCGATTGTGTCCTGCCAACCAGAAACGGACGAAATGCCTTTGCTTTTGCGGGCAACGGCCCCTTGCGACTGAGGAACAATGTACATATAAATGACGCCAGGCCAATTGAAGCCGATTGCGATTGTTACTGCTGTAGGAATTTCAGCCGGGCCGCATTAAGACATTTCTTTAATTCGGGGGAAATGCTCGGCCCAATCTTAGTATCACTACATAACCTAACATTTTATCAGAGGCTAATGGTTAGAATCAGGCAGGCCATAAAAAGAAACGAATTTGCCGAATGGGCAAAAAGATTTGATTATTGATAAAAAATCGTTAGTATTTGCTATTTGGCCTGCCCCCTTTGCCGTCTGCGACAGCAGACAAGGGGGCCGGTTATCACAATACGAAATGTGATATACGAAATTATGAAGGGAAAATACAAATGAACAATGTATGGATATTGGCACAAGCAGAAAGCAGCGAGGCGCCTTCTACCATTACATCAGAACGGGTTACTGAGGAAGAGACAACAACAACGACAACGGTCGCGCCCGACCCCAACGCCCCCGGTGTCGTACCCCAGAGGAGAAGCCCTTTGGGCTCTTATGGAAACCTGATTTTTCTTGGTGTGATGTTCCTGCTGATGTACATGATTCTTTTTAGAGGGCCTCGAAAGAAACAACAGCAGCACAAACAAATGATGCAAGCGCTGACAAAAAACGATAAGGTACAAACAATCGGCGGAATTATAGGAACCGTCGTAGATATTAAGGATAACGAGATTACGTTGAAAGTTGATGAGTCGAATAATACGAAAATAAAAATTCTCCGTTCAGCAATCGGAAAGAATTTGTCGAAAGATTAAGAATTAGGTAATTGGTGAGTGGTGAGTGGGACAAGTGAAATAAAGTGACACGTAAGCGTCATTCTGAGCGAAGCGAAGAATCCGGCCAACGAAAAATCCCGATACATCGGGATTCACTTCGCTGCGCTGCATTCAGAATGACAGCAAAACTGTCACTTTAGGCACTTTCATGATAACCAGTTCACCAATTACCATTGAACCAATATCGAGGAAGTTATGAGTAAGAATCTGACGCCCAAATTAGTTTTAATCATTATTTTAATAGTGGTTGCAGTCTGGACATTATATCCGCCCAACAAGACCTTAAAGCCCGGTATCGACTTGGCAGGCGGGACAAGTCTTATCTATGAAATTGATACTTACGGCTTAGAAGATGCGGAGAAAAAAGACTTAGCTCAGAGAATGATAACCGTTCTTCGAAGACGAATAGACCCGGCCAACATCCAAAACCTCGTATGGCGGCCGCAGGGCAGCACACGCTTCGAGATACAAATGCCCTTGGCAAGTGCAGAAGCCCGTTTGAAACGGCAAAATTACGAAAGAGCTTTAGACGAGCTACTCGCTAAAAATGTAAGCCGTTCTAAAATTATGCGGTCACTCGATATGCCAGTAGAAGAGCGAGCCGAGGCTTTTAAGGATTTTGCACAGGCCGACCCCAACAGACAGACAATTCTCGAAACCCTTGCCACAGTTTATGACGAGCGCAAAGACCTGCAAAATAAAAGGGATGAGCTCGACGACAAACTCAAAACTCAAAACTTAAAACTCGAAGCTGCCGGACTTGACCTCAACCAGATAAACCAAAATAGAACTAACTGGGCCAAACTAAATGAACAACAACTGGCCGATTCGCTAAAAGCATTCACAGATGTTAATGATAATATCGAGCTTCTAGCTGGTTATGTTAAAACCTACACCGAGTGGTCCACGGTCGTTAATCAGCTAACCGACCCGGATAAAAACGCCAAATACAAAGAGGCAATAAGGACTATCGACCAATTAAACCTAACTACAGACCAGTTAAACTTTTGCCTGGAAATGGCCGCCAAAGCACCAAGACGCAAAGAAGAAATAGAAAAGCTCAAAACCGATTTTCCTGACCGGGTTGGTGAAATTGACAACGTCGTGGCGGCATTTGACGAGTATCGTCCTTTCAGAGGCAGGCTCGATGACCCCAAGGACCTGCAGCGAATGCTCAAAGGCGCCGGTATACTCGAGTATAGAGTACTTCCAACCCAGGGACATCCCAGCGGAATAGATATGGACCAGATGGCCGGCTATGTGGAAAGACTTACTGAAAAAGGGCCTAAATACGCCTCAGATGCCCAGTATGTATGGTGTGAAATAGAAAATATCGATGAATGGAATGTAGTCGACAAAGATAAGCGACGTTCAATTGTTGCACAATTCGGCGATAAATATTATGTCTTAGCAGGCAATACGACAAATGAAGCCATGCTGCACAGCCCGGGCGAAAGGGATTGGAAACTGGAGAGAGCAAATCCGACAACCGACAACATGGGCAGAAGAGCTATCGGCTTTACATTAGATGGAATAGGCGGAAAGTTATTCGCTAATGTTACGGGGGAAAACGTCGGGCGGCCACTCTGTATCCTGCTCGATGGCATTGCAATATCGGCACCAAGTATTAGCGAGATGATACGCGGACAGGGCATAATAACCGGCAGCTTTACTCAAACCCAGGTCGAGGATATGGTAAACAAACTAAACGCCGGCTCTTTGCCCGCCCGGCTGATAGAGCAGCCCATCTCCGTAAATACGATAGGGCCTTCCATCGGCGCCGACAATCGCGACCAGGGCATCAAAGCCGGTTTCATCGGTCTTGCAGCGGTCGTAGTATGTATGGCGATTTACTATTGCCTGGCCGGCTCAATCGCAGACGTGGCACTGCTTCTGAATATGCTCTTTGTCCTGGCAATAATGGCAGGCGTGCGAGCAACTTTTACACTGCCCGGAATCGCGGGCATCATACTAACCATCGGTATGAGTGTCGATGCCAACGTCCTGGTTTTTGAAAGAATCCGCGAAGAACAGCTCAAAGGCTCGTCTCTGAGAATCGCCATAACGAACGGCTACCAAAGAGCATTCAGAACAATTTTAGATGCGAACCTGACTACATTCATTACCGCTGCGATTCTTTACTGGCGGGCATCGGAAGAAGTAAGGGGCTTTGCTATTGTGCTTATGCTCGGTATCGCATCCAGTATGTTCACCGCGTTGTTTGTTACGCGGGTAATCTTCGATTTCCTCTTATCCAAGCGAATTATCAAAGACCATTTATTAATGCTGCGCCTCATACACAAACCGAACGTAAACTGGATGCGCTCGAGACCGATTTTCTTCTGCCTCTCAATTGTGCTGATTGCGGGAGGGCTGACCGTATTCTTTACACGAGATGATGCCAAGAACAATAAATACGATATCGAGTTCACCGGCGGAACGAGCGTCCAGATAAATCTCAAAGAACCACTGAGCCGGCAGGAGGTGGAAGATAGAATTAGAAAAATCGGTACTGACTTAAACAATCCTGCTCTTGCAGCAGCAAACGTTTACAGCATTGGACAATCAAACAAACAATATGAAATCAACACCACGGAAACAAACAAAATAGCGGTTACAATTACCTTCCCACAATCCGCCCTGCAAACATCTGAGGAGCTTACCTCGATAATCACAGAGACCCAAGCGCAATTTGGCGGCGAGCTACGAAATCTGCTCGTAACACAGGACACTGCCAACCCTGCTCGATTCGTGATAACAACGAGCCAGATGAACCAATCGCTGGTCAAAGAAGTGCTGACAGCAGCTTTTCCTGAGGTTCCTGAGGCCAATATATCAGAACCACGGATTGATGAGGTTGTCAATAATGCAATATTAGCTGCTTTCGCAGACGAGCTGGAAATTCAACAAAATCTTCAACCCCAAATCACCTCCCAGGAAAAAATATCCGAAGAGCTGATAATCTCTTATCCCGAGCTTGCTGATTTTGTGGGTGGAGTTAAGATTGCATGCGAAATTGAAATAGCCACCACATTAGAAGATATCAGACAAAGATTAAACGCCTTACAATTCAAGCCCGACACGCAAAACCTCAATCGGTATCCCTATGAAATTCTTAATCCAAATCTAACGACAGTAGAGCCGAACCAGCCCGTAGATTCTTTTGTTTACATAAGCGCAGAACAGGAGGCAGGTTTTCGCGAGCTGACCGAGGATGAATGGAAGCGGTTTGTTGAAAACGAAACGGCCAGAGTTTCGGCCGCTGGAAGACTTGAAGCATCACTACCGCGGGTAAGGCAATTTGACCCTTCGGTAGGCGCCGAGCAAAAGCAACGGGCGTTGATTGCCATTGTCCTGTCGTTATTTGCAATCGTTACTTATATATGGATTCGATTCGGAAACGTCCGATACGGCATCGCCGCCATTACAGCACTGGTGCACGATGTGTGTATCACGCTCGGCGCCGTCAGCGCCTGCACCTATATCGCAGCGTCTCCAATCGGTGAAAAACTTTTAATCGGAGATTTTAAAATCAACCTGGCGATGATAGCCGCTTTCCTGACACTCATCGGGTACTCACTTAACGATACAATTGTCGTCTTCGACCGTATTCGGGAAAACCGCGGCAAGGCCCGCTCCCTTAATCCCCAGATAATTACCAACAGCATTAACCAGACTATTTCCAGAACCATTTTGACATCCTTCACAACATTTATAGTTGTGCTGATAATGTACATCTTCGGCGGCTCCGGGCTAAGAGGCTTTACCTTGGCAATCGGTTTCGGCATCATCATAGGCACGTATTCGTCCATCGCAATAGCCGCACCAATATTGCTGCTCGGCACAAGAACACAAAAAGAAAAAACAAAAGGTTTTAAAAACAGATAATATATATTACAGTTCTTCCCATACACTCTTAAATGCAAAAAGATCTGAAAATAGGAATGCTACTGGGCCTGGTACTGGTAACGGTCGTTATGGTCTGGCTCTCTACCGGCCCAAATCTGAATCGGAAAGCAGGAGGGCCGGACACTCGCAGTAACCGACCTATACAGGAAGGCCCCGCCCGGTCGAATAATTTTTCGACAAACGGCTTAACCGAACTGAGCGCAGAAGACAATCAATCAAAACCACCGGATTCAACGATATACGAACAAACCGAGAAGATAAAAACCCAAAAATTTCACATCATAAGCGAAGGAGAGACTCTTTCCAATATTTCGCAGAAATACTACGGCACTGCAAACAAATGGCAAATGATCCTCAATGCCAACCGAGATGTTATCAAAGACGTGAATAAGCTCAAACCCGGAACAAAAATAATCATCCCGCAATAAACCCCGTTAGAAATTATAAATAAGTCACTCAAAGTCTGTCGTGCCCATAGCAGGAATTTGTAACGGGGTAAACTTTAAAAGCCAGAGGGAAAGCAAAAAGCTCGCACGCGGTCTGTCTATTATCAAATGGCAGCTTGCCTTACCCCCCACCTCAAATCACTAAAATCAAAGGGACTTTGCCGCCTCTTTGTCAACCAGCCAGGTAACCTTATTAAGAATGGGCCAAAGGGTATGAATGGGATACCGCACCTCATCGGGCTCGCTGGTCAAAACCTCTTTCAAAATGCCGGCCTTTTCGTGGCCGGAAACTAAAATAGCCAAATGAGAGGCCGCACGTAAAACCGGATGCGTCAAGGTTATCCTGTTAAGCTTCCCATCCATAACATAAACGACGCATGCCAGATCGTCGGTATCAAAAGTTGCATAGGAATTCGGAAACAGCGAGCCGGTATGTCCCTCGGCACCCATACCAAGTATAATCAAATCAAATTCAGGCCTCTGGTTTTCATCGAGGCCAAAGACCTCTCGAATGGTTTGTTCGTAGCTGTCGGCCGCAACCTTGAAATCGTCATACTCGGTGGGGATCCGATGAATGTTCTGCTGGGGGATAGCAACTTTAGTCAAAAAGGTGTCGGCAGCCAGCTTGTAATTGCTCCATTGAGAATCGGCACCAACGTATCGCTCGTCAACCCAGAACAACTGTATCTGATCCCAGGGCAGAGAACTCGCCTGCGGCACTTCGCTTAGCAGCTCAAAAAAACGCTTGGGAGTGTGCCCCCCCGAAATGGCCACGTAAAAGGCACCTTTTGCTTTTATCGCTTTTTGCGCATCCGCAACAAAAAGCTCGACACTTCTTTGGGCAAGAGTCTCAGGGTCGGAAGCAATTTCCACATTCGGTTTATATTTTGCAGTAGTCTCCATAATTTCACCGCCTTTGCCCCTTGTTTTGACAGGGACTCCATTCCCGCGGGAGCGGAACTTTACAAAACCGACGTGTCATTGTAAGCCGCTTCGCGGATAGTTAATAAATTCGTATAAAAAGCATCATCGCGCCTCCACTGACAATTTGTTCTCATACGAGAAAATCCACTGCGACTTTGAATCATATACCCACCTCTTCCATTACACAAATGCAATCTATGATTATTATGCGCCTTTTGAGATATTCTGACCAGAAAATTTTTAAAAAATTTTCACTATTTGCCAATCCCCACCCCCAACAATTTAAAGGGCAATCCGGCCCGCCGTGGCTCTCTTGGCGGAGCCAAGTCGCGACAGGCACAATCAGGTAATATCGTCAATTTCCCACATAAACGCCTTTATGCCTTCGGTGCCCAGTTTCTCTCGCATTTGGCGGACATTCTCCATTACTTTTTTGGCCTTGACCTGCTCGACAACAACAAAGGTGCCGCAATTTATACCGGGCCAAACGTCGATATTCAAATGCGGCTCACTCGCCTTGCCTCTGCCTATGGTATTCGGGAATTTGGTATAGCAGTCAATACCCACAGATTCCAAAGCTTCATTTACTTCTTCATCTATGGCCGCATTATGCACAATCAAAACAGCCTTCATAATTATCCTCTAACCTCCGAGGTCTTAAGACCTTCAAACACACTGTAAAGAGTTGGCATCAGAACCAGCGTAATGACGGTCCCGACAAACAACCCACCAATTATCGTTACGGCAAAGGGCACCCAAATTTCGGAACCTTCACCTCTTGACAAAGCCAGGGGAGTCAGAGCCAGCATTGTAGTGCAGCTGGTACATACCACAGGGCGTAATCTGCTGCGTCCCCCCTCGATGATTGCCGAATAGACATCAAGCCCACGTCGTCGCAGTATGTTAAGATAACTAATAAGAACAATTCCGTCATTAACTACAATCCCGACAAGCATAATGAGCGCAAGAAAGCTGACAACACTCATCGCCTGACCAGCTAAGGCCAATGCGATAATTACGCCGACAATACCAAAGGGTATCGAAAGAAATATAATAAACGGGTCACGGAACGACTCAAACTGCGAAGCCATAACCATATATACCAATACCATTCCCAAACCCACAGCAGTCACCAACAGCGTGAAAGCCTCTTTCTTTTCTTTTTCAGCTCCGGCAAACTTATAGCTGAAACCGGGCGGTGCAGGAATCTTATCGAGCGCTTTCCTAACGTCTTTTGCTACTGAACCAAGGTCTCTGCCGCTGATTTCAGCGGAAACCGTAATATATCGGGCCTGGTCTTTTCGTTCTATCTTTGTGGGGCCAAGGCCCTGCTGGATTCCAGCGATATTCGCGAGGCTAACCTGACCACCGCCGGGCATACTGATGGGCACATCTCGCAAATCTTCAATCCTGTCTCGGTCTTTTGGCTGAAGCCGAACTTCTACATCATATTCATCTCCGCCCTCGCGATATCTCGTCGCAGTGCTGCCGGCAAAAAATGTCTCTATCTGTTTGCCGATTGACCTGGCACTAAGTCCCAATCTGGATGCCTTTTCGCGGTCAATAATAACCTTCACCTCCGGTTTTTCCTCTTTTCGGCTTATCTGCACATCCTCCACACCTTCAATAGCGGCTATTGCTGTCTGAGCGGCCTGGGCGTACACTCTTGCTTCATCCATATCGTGACCGTAAAGCTCAACAGCCAACATTCCGGCGCTGCCAAACATGATTGCCATAAGTGGGTCTTCCGCACTGTAGCGAATAGTAGCTCCCGGTATCTTGTCCGTGATTTTACGAAGTCTGTTTATCAGGTCTCTCGGCGAAGCATCACGCTGCCTTTTAGGTTTCAAGCTGATAAATAGAATACCCTTATAGCTTTCTTCCTCTGAAGCAATGTTTCCGCCGCCGGCCTCACCATAAACACCCCAACGAATAAAACTATCCCGCCTTTCAGGGACATTATTTTCCGTTATTGTCTGCAGCTGCTGGGCTACGATGCCGGTACGCTCATAACGAGTACCAATCGGCAGCTCATAAGATGCCGATACCCGATTTTGGTCCTGCTCGGGGAAAAATTCAGTGCCGATAAACCCAACAATCCCAATGCTCCAAACAAATAAAACAATACAGGAAACAAAAACCGTTTTGCGGTTATTCAGCGACCAGTTCAAGAACCTGACATAAAGCTCCTCTAATTTCGTCAACGCTTTTTCACCCAAACGGTAAAATAAGTTTAATAATGACCTCGACGGGTTTTGATTATTAACCCTCAGAAATCTTGAACACAACATCGGCACGAGCATAAGGGCGGTAAACAGCGAAGCCACCAGAGCCATTGTTACTATAGCCGCGAACTGTCCGAATACAATCGCCGCTATTCCACCGACAAACATAATCGGGGCAAAAATCGAAATGGTCGTCAGGGTCGAAGCAATTACAGCTACGCCTACTTCATTTGCGCCGAAAACGGCGCCTTCCTTTGGCCGCTGGCCTTTATGACGATGACGATTTATGTTGTCAACAACAACAATGGCATTATCAACCACAAGACCAACTGCAACAGCCAGGCTGGCTAATGAATCGGTATTAATCGTGTAATCAGCCAAGTACATCAACAGAAATGTAATTATCAACGATGTTGGAATTGCAACGGCAACTATAATACTGGCCCGCAGGTCTCGAAGGAAAAAAAGGAGCACTATAAAAACAAAGAAAACAGCCCAAAAAACGGTGTTACGCAAAGTGGCTACAGAGGCCAAAATAAACTCGGAATTATCCATCACCATCTTGGGCTTAACATCAGGCGGCAGATTCTTCTTTATCTCGTCAAGTTTTTCCCTAACCGCCCGGGCCACCTCCACCGTATTTTTGCCGCTCTGCTTCTGAATAAATATTGCCATCGCCTTTTGGCTGTTCATGCGCACCTCATAGGTACGCTCTTTGAAGAAATCCCTTACTTCGGCAACGTCTTTTAACTTTATAGGTATACCGTTACGGCGGGCAATCACAACTTCGGCAACCTCCTGGGGGCTCGAAAATTCCTCAGGCGTGCGTAACAGGTAGTCCTTGTAACCGGTCTTAATGTTACCGCCGGGAGTACTAATGTTCTGAGCGGCAAGAGCCAAGTTCATCTCTGTTACTGATAAATTTAACGCTGCCAGCTTATCCCTGTCGATATCAACCCGAATCTGCCGCTGCAAACCGCCGCCAGCCGTAACCGAAGCCACTCCTTCGACCCGCTTGAGCGGGTCAACTATCTCGTCGTCAACTATATCCTGCAAATCCGGATAGCTGTCCTCAGCGGTAAAAGCAATAATTGCAATCGGTATCATTGAAAGGTCAAACTTGAAAATAAGCGGATTGTCCGCCTCCTCCGGTAATCGCTCCCTAATCAAATCAATCTTTTCACGCACATCGTTTACATGTTCATCTATTTTCTCGCCCCAGGCAAACCTCAACGTCACCGCTGACATTCCCTCTTTGGACACCGAAATAACCTCGTCAACTCCGGAAATAGTGCTCAGAGTATCCTCCATCGGCTCGGTTATCAACGTCTCCACCTCTTCGGGTCCCGCCCCCTGATACGCTGTTAAAATTGAAACAGCCGGTATCTCCAGGTCCGGCATCAAGTCCAGTCCGAGCATTGACATCGACACCAGGCCTAATACTACCATCGCGATAAATATCATCAAGGTGGTTACCGGCCTGTTTACGGAAATCTGCGCAAGTTTCATTTGATATCCTCTATTCGTACAACCTCGACATCCATCCCGTCGGCTAAATAATTCATCCCGTTAACCACAAGTGTCTCGCCCGCTTTTAATCCATTGGTTATTTCATATCTGTCCGCTTGTTTTATCCCAATCTCAACAAAATGTTTACGAGCAATTTTGCCGGCACTTGCCTCTTCAACTACATACACATAATGCTTATCAATCTTGCCTCCAAGAACAACATCACGCGGGACAACCACTACATTGTCTTTTCGCTTTGTAATTAAAGTTACCCTGGCAAACATACCCGGCTTCAGCAGCAATTCTTCATTATCAAGACGTATCTCGACCTGTATGGTATGGGTTTGTGCATCGAGAGCCGGATGGACTGAATGCACGCTGGCATCAAATGTTCTTTCAGCAAATGCATCGACTTTTATCTGGGCAGGCATCCCAACAGTAATTTGGGCACCGTACTTTTCGGTAGCGGCAACAATTACTTTTACCGTCTTCATATCGGCAATAGTAACAATCTGATCCCCCGACCTAATCAGATTACCCTCGTCAATATGTTTGGCCGTGACTATCCCGTCAACAGGCGAAACAATCATTGATTCGCGGAGATTTATTTGAGCAAGCTCCAGATTTGCCTTGGCCAAGCTCAAACTTGCCGCCGCCAATTCGGCAGCGGTTACAGCTTTATCTCTGCTCTGCTCTGTGGCTGAGCCGCCTTCGTATAAGGCAATGACACGCTTCTTTTCACGCTCGGCATCAGCCAGCTCAACCTCTTTAGCTCTAACGTTGGCCTGAGCCGCTACCAATTGAGCTAAGTAAACATCGTGGTCGATAATCGCAAGCTGCTGACCCTTTTTGACCGATACACCCTCCTCGACTGCAACCGAATCAGTCCCATCCGAAGGAACACGCAAGGATTCGACTCGTCCGGCCACCTTGGACGCTATGTCCACAATCTGGTTTGCTTTTATCCAGCCGGTCAGTTCTATCGTCTCTTCTATAGAGCCTGCGCTTACGACTTCGACCTCAACAGGAACTATCTTTTCCTCCTCCAAGATTTCAGCGGTTTTCTGCATAAACCCAAACCAAAACGTAACAAACACCACTGCCAATGCTATCAGCCAAAATAAAATTCTTCTGATTACTTTCATCTTGTCTGCCCCCCTTCTGTTTTATCAAGTGCCACCGGCCCCTTTTCTTCTGCAGCGAGCGATTCGAGATTTTGGGCCTGACCTTCGGCTTCAGCAGCTTCAAACATCGTGAGAGTTCCCATTGCTTTTTGTAAATCCAGCTTAGCAATTATGTGTGAGTATATAGCTTGGTAATGATTTACCCTCGCCGTCGTCAAGGCAGCCTGGGCATCTATCATCTCAACCTGAGTATTTGTGCCCTGAGTGTAACCTACTTCCGCAAGCCGCAGCCCCTCTTGTGCCCTTGTAAGGTTCAACGACTGAGATTCAACAAACTCCTTCGCATCCTCTATACTCAGCAGCGCCGTAGTCAATTCAAACAAAGCCGTCTCTTCGACATCAACTAAACTTATTAACGCTTGTCTAACTCGTGCTTTCTGGGCAATGAGCTCACCTTCGCGAGATAAGCCGTCAAATATAGGCAGTGTCGCCATAACGCCGGCCTGCCAGAGATGACCCCAATCAATGTCCATCCTGTTATGCGGGTCAGGCTCCGACCAGGTATTGTCATAATAGCCGCTGATAACCGGCCAATATCGGCTCTTTGCAATCCTCAGCAGCTCCTTTTGGTACTTTATATCAAACTCGCGACTAAACAAATCAGGCCGATTTCGATAAGCAGCTTCAACAGCGTCTTCCATTGTCATTTCTGAACGAACATAAACCAGCTCGTCCAAAAGAGTAAAGTCACTGTCCTGCGAAACACCCATTACCTTCAGAAGCTGCGTTTTTGCTACGTTGATGGCGTTTTTGTTCCGTATCAATTCAGCCTGGAAATTAGATAGTTCCACTTCGGCCCGCAGAACATCAAAATCAGAGGCAACACCGCCCTGCCGTCTCTGTTTTACGTTATCAAGATGTGCCTGGGCTGAGCGAACGGCATCAGCACTAATTTCCAGTAGATGCTGGTTAAGCAGCACATCGTAATAGGAATGAGTCGCTGTATAAATCAAGTCCTGTACCGCCGCCCGAACCGTCTCGTCGGTAAGCATAGAAAACAATCTGGCGGCGTGTAATGTAGCTCTTATTGACCCGCCGGCATAAATCGGCTGAGCAACCCTCAGCCCTATCGTATAATTGTCAACATCACCCAAAGTAATTTTCATCCCCCCAATAGTAAAAGACGAAACCTCATCAAGCCGCAGGTAATCCACCGTAAGACCCACAGTAGGTAATATTGCTGAATAGGATTTTAGCCGTTCCCCGCGGGCAATCTCCTTTTCCTCGGTGATACGCTGCAGAACCTTATTGTTATTCAGCGCCAGCTTTAAGCAATCTTCAATGCTTAATTCGCCGCTGATACGGGGTTGAGACTGCTCCTGGCGCTCTTTGCGGGTCTTCCACTGCCGGTACGCAGACTCTCTCGACAAGCTGACCTCTTCATAAAATTGCTCACTGCTGACACATCCAGCCAAAAACAGAGGACAGAGAACAGAGAACAGAAGACAGACTCTGACTTCTAATTTCCGTCTTCTTACCTCTGATTTCTGCCTTCTGACTTCTGATTTCTGTCTTCCGACTTCTGATTTCTGCCATAATAGTTTCATGTCTTCAACTCGCTAAATACATACCATCTCTTTTTAATAAACCTTGTAACAGCATTGAAAATCATTGCTTTTTCATTCCGTTTTTCCCTCATCATAAGCCCGAATACCGGCTTTTGAAAAGCGAACTATATGTTCGATTAGTTCATTTGTGGTCAGTTCAGGATAAAGTTCAGCGTAGTGTTCCGAGAATAAAAGTGCGTGCATAATAATACCGTCAAGCGAGTAAATGCACAACAGCCCCGCCTCTGATTTAAGTCCCGGGCACAGTTTGATAATAGCGATATGCAACTCTGTAAAAAATTTGCCGACCAGCTCGTTAATCCCTATAGCCGCTTTGAGATGAGGATTTAGCACCTCGCGAACCATCATTTTGAGCATAGGCCTTTCGCCGCTGTCGCTATCCAGAGAGCGCAAAGCCAATACGACCATCATTCTAATTAACTGTTCGAGTGTAGGCTGTTCGGAGTTCATCGCCTTACGGATATTTTCGATATGTTCATCGAGCAGTCTGCTCATATATCGGCGGAACATCTCGACGTAGAGATTTTCTTTACTGCCGAAATAGTAGTTGACTGATGCAATGTTGCAGCCGGCCGCAATGGCAAGGTCCCGAACACTCGTATCGTCAAAGCCATGTTCACAGAAAAGCTCTTCAGCCGAGTCGAGCAATCGGTCCCGAACCCCCTTATAAGTATTGCTATTCGTTTTGTTATCTTGCGACATCGCCATTTTAAAACTCCTAAACGCTTGTTTTATACGATAGTTTAAAACGACTGTTTGAATATATCAAGTATTTTTTTCTTTTTTTGCAAAAAATTAAAAGACATTTTTCAGTCAATCCACAGAGAGATTTTGGGATATTTAAGAGATCAAATCCTCAAGTTCTTTCTTGGCTTGGACTTATTCATTTCCTAATTTGCCTGAATTGTCTATTTTAACTTATTCTAGCGCGGATTTCCCAAAGAGACACGAGATACGAAATGCCAGATATGATATGTTAGGTCTGAAATGTGAGCTGCGATATAAGAAATATGAGGTTCGAAAACCTATCTCATAATCCAGCGTTTTCCTTTGTAAGTCAAGCCTACACCAGATCTTAGAGCAGGATCGCCTTTGAAGGCGTAACTTAATTCGAGGGTCTTTCTTAAAAAAACCTCAAGCGGCAAGCCGTCCTGGTCTTTCGCCACAGGATGGTCAATGACAACTGTCTCATTGCTCAGACCTGCTATAAATACTTTTATATTCTTGGCCTTAACATCGAAATCAGGCCATATGACGGCGATATCTTTTGTATTATCCTCACCCTGAAGAATCCTATTGCCGGCCTTTGACAACGGTTCAAGAAACGGGTATCCGCTCTTGTGGCGCTTTTTGATTTGCTCAAAAACCGCCGGTGTTACAGCCTTATCTGCCGGTGTAATCTGAAAAGTATCCGTCATCAGGTCGCACTTAGGGTAAAAGTCAACATCGTCATCTGTATTGTTGGTAAGCGTTATTATCAGGTACCAGAACCGCATCTGCTGATTATCAGCCCGCGCGGGCAGGACGATTTGCTGAGGATGAGTAAATTTAATATCCACCGTCCATTGGCCCGGAGCAGGCACAATAGCTGGCTCAGGTGCAGCCAAACATACACAGGCTATTACCGCTGAGATTCCTAAAATCCCATAAAAGAACCTTTTCATCTTATGGCCCTCATCAGAAAATAATATTCTTTTTCCTTTGCGAAACCCGAATACGCGTTTACACCTGTATTTTACACTAAAAGCATTCAAAAGCCAAGAAGATTTTGGCCAATATTTCAACGATAAAACCTTTATTTAAAAAAATTGCTGAAAGTGCTGTGTCCATAGACAACTTTAAAATCAGATTCGCAATATTACGTTTTCCAAAACCTTCCTTATAGTTTCCTAAATTAACATAAACCGCAATTGAGATTAGTCAAATTCGGGGAAATTTGGGGGATTTTTCAGGTTTTTTTCTTATTTTGAGGACAAATCCTTGTTTTTGGGTTATAAATGGGGGTTGATCTGTCAATATGAGGGATATGGGCAAGGTGGCCAAAAATAAAACGGTAAAAAGTGAGCATAAATTGGCATAAATGCGCGCTTTCTGGGTATAAATTCATCTAAAATTACTCAAACTGACCGTTTTCGCTGTCATGCTGAGGTGGAAGGCGAAGCATCTGGCCTCAGCAGGAAAAAGAACCATTTTAGCAGGAGCCAGATTCTTCGCTTCACTACATTTCGCTCATAATGACACGCTGTATCTTAATTAGTTCCTGTTGTGGAAACAGTATTTGTCATTCCCGCGAAAGCAGGAATCCAGCTTTTTCGCCCTGGCCCCCTGCCCTTTCCGTGTTTATGCGTAGTTTTATCAATAAGGCATACCAATACATAACTAAGAGATTTTCCTTGACGAGAAGGTGGATAATTTGGTATAGGTAAGGTTGGTGAAGCTTGTGCCTGCGCAGATCTTGCCGGGCTGCGGCGGGCTTTGCCCCGACGAGTAGTTTTTCGATAGAGGAGGAGTTATTATGCAAGACACAGAGTTAGTTGTAACCGCGACTTTGTGCTTAGCAAGTGGAGGTTTTCATATTTCTACGAAAAATTCAAATCCCGCCACGACGGGAATGCGTGTTTTGGTGTGCGGCCAAAGCATAGTTATTTTAACCCTTTTTGAAGGAGGACTATTATGTGTAGGAAATTGATTTATTTATTTTCTTTTATTTTAGTGACGAGCTTAATTATAACGAGCGCAGCCGAAGGCGCTGACCCAAATCTTGTGGCCTGGTACCGTTTTGACGGCGACGCTCTGGACAGTTCCGGTAATGACCTCCATGGCACAGAAATGGGCGACCCTACCTATGAGGCCGGTGTTTTTGGCCAGGCGATAAGCCTCGACGGTGAAGGTGACTATGTGGATTGTGGGCTCGCTCCGGAGTTCGATATTACCGACTATATCACTTTCACGTACTGGATCAAGGTTGTCGAATTCGACAAGAGCTGGAACACCGTCCTTTCCAGGGGTGACGACTCCTGGCGGTCATCAAGAGCAGGAACAAATAACTTCATGGAGGCCGCTGTGGGCGGTACAACTGGGAACTATACTTATGGGGTTACGCCTGTGGACGATGAACAGTGGCACCACGTCGGATGGGTGTACGATGGCACGATGAACTACTTGTATGTAGATGGTGAGGTGGACGCAACTGAAGAGTCCACCGGACAAATCACTGTCAGCAGCTATCCCCTCTGGATCGGAGACAACTCTCAAGCAACGGGGCGCTACTGGACCGGCCTGATTGACGATTTGCAGATATACAACCGGGCATTAACCCAGGAAGAGGTTCAGCGTATTATGCAGAGCAGTGCCGGCGAACGTCCACAGGCCTCAGGCCCTAATCCGACCAATGGTACCATACATGAGGATACCTGGGTCAACCTTAGCTGGCGGGCGGGAGATTTTGCGGTCTCACATGATGTGTACTTGGGCGATAATTT
>JABAOH010010397.1_pt2 | contig 24454 bp, 18 predicted proteins | sample 7062181 | NCBI WGS metagenome assembly JABAOH01 (sample SAMN14538630, study PRJNA623070) | marine sediment metagenome | biome: marine biome [ENVO:00000428]; feature: marine pelagic biome [ENVO:01000023]; material: deep marine sediment [ENVO:00002113]; isolation source: pool of 5 deep marine... | reverse complement strand
GGGTCCGGGCTCCCGACGCCGCCCTCAGTAGTAAAGCTCCAAACCTGGCCTTTATGCGTCTCGATGGCATCGAACTCATCAACCCGCCAGTAATAAGTCTTGGCCAATTTAAGTGTGTCGGGAGAATAGGTTGCACCTCCCTGTGGAAGTCCACCGGTGGCGTTGCTCACCTCATCAAAGTTGTCACCGAAATATACTGTGTGCAATTTAGAACCGAAACCTCCCGTCCAGCTAAGCTGCGAGTCCGTCTCTACCTGCTCTGCGGCATCAGCCGGAACGGGGTAGTAGGCGGTCTTGGGGGGAACCGAAAAGCTCCAGACGTCACCCTTCCAGGGGCTGTTCGGCTCAGCTTCATTGACCTCATCGACTCGCCAGTAGTAAGTTGTGCCGGGAACAAGACCGTCCGGATAAGCAAATCCTGGAAAGCCGACAACAATAAACGTCTCGGCCTGGTTGCCAACAAACGTGCCTTCGGCGCCGGCATCGACGTCGTCAAAATTATCGCCCAGGTAAACATCGTGTGAGACCGCAAGACCTCCCGGTAACCAGCTAAGGTTCACCCATGTGTCCGGATAGAGGGCACCATCCTCCGGCTTGGGGGCCAAGGCGTAAGGCCATACCTCACCTTCCATCGTGCCCATTATTTCGGGCGCCGACAAGGCATGGTTGTAAATCCTTACATCATCAATCCCGCCAATCCAGTCGCAGCCCCATCCGTCCGAGCCGATGAGGACAGGTGTCTGGCTGCTGGTAATTGGGCCCATTGGGGTCGAATTGGTCTCCTCTCCATCGAGAAAGCATTTCAGCGTCGTGCCGTCATACGAGCAGGCGATATGGCACCACTCGGAGCGTTCCAGGTTCCTGCCGACGTGGGCCCAGGCCCGGGGCGACGTATTGAACGTAAACGACATGTAGGGCTCAGGAGCGCCTTGGCCCCACCCGTATCGAACCTGAAAGCTCCAGCTCGGGCTCATCCCCTGCATCGCCTTGCACATCGGTGCCGTCGTTGTGAGATTTCCTTCCGGGTCATCGGCTTCAGGTCTTATCCAGAGGGCTATGGAGATCGGACCGGTGATGTCCAGGCTGGCGTCATTGCCGCAATCGATGTAGTCACCGCCGCCACCGGAGACGCCCAAGCCATGGAACTCCAGAGCTAACCCCGCGACGCCGGGAACCCATGTGGGATTGTTCACGATGGTCCCGTCGTTGCCATAGCCGCTCGAATCGGCAACGATTGTGCCAGAACCATCGTCGAGCTTCCAGTGGCCCACCAGTTCCGCCGAGGCCTCACCAACCATAGCCAGCACCAAAACAACTGAAATTAAATAAACCAGTTTACTGCACATAATTAGTCCTCCTTTGAAAAATTAATATGGGTTGTTAATTGAAATACAAGAAAATGAGCACCAATCACAACGTTTTCGTTGCTGCTGTGTGTCTTGCATAAAAACTCCTCCTTTATTCTGGTAACAAGAATTGCGCCTGCTGGATGAGCTCAAAGCCACAGATGCCCGGCGGTGCAGGCACAAGCTTTAATATGTTTTTATACCAAATCAGTCGCCTTCCCGTCAAGTAAAATCTTTTGGACGTTATGCTCGTTACCCGGTTTAGCTAAAGGCTTGTTTTTCAAGTCGGTTTTCAATATGATATTTTGGTGATAGAAAAAATCGTCGAATCGTCAAGGGAGCAAAAATGAACTTGAATTTCGCCTATTATATGCCGACAAGAATTATCTTCGGCTGCGGTAAGCTCAGCGAGCTAAAAACCACACCCTATCTTCTCGGGAAGAAAGCTCTTGTTGTAATCGGTGCCTCCGGAGCTATGAGGAAATATGGTTATCTCGACAGAGTCCTCAAGTACCTTAAGGAAAATGGAGTTGAGGCAGTTGTGTACGATAAAATTCAGCCCAATCCCGTTTCGGAACATGTTGAGGAAGGGGCATCCGTCGCCAAGGAAAACGGCTGTGATTTTGTGGTTGGTCTTGGCGGCGGTAGTACTATTGATTCGTCTAAGAGCATAGCGGTTATGGCGGTCAATCCGGGCAGGTATTGGGACTATATAAACCGTGGGAGCGGCGGCCGAAAAATACCTCCTAATGGCGCTCTGCCTATCGTGGCCGTAACCACAACCGCCGGGACAGGAACTGAAGCCGACCCCTGGACCGTAATTACCAAAAGCGACACTAACGAGAAAATAGGATGGGGAAACAATTTTACCTTTCCACGCTTATCAATCGTGGACCCGGAGTTAATGGTAAGCGTTCCCCCGAAAACGACCGCTTACACCGGCATGGACGCGTTCTTTCATTCGGTTGAATCTTATCTCGCAACGCTCAATCAGCCGGCAAGCGACAAATTGGCGTTGGAGGCAATCAGCCTTATTACAGAATACCTGCCCATCGCCGTCAAAGACGGCACGAATATGCAGGCAAGAACCAAACTGGCCTGGGCCAATACCGAGGCGGGAATATGCGAGTCACTGTCTCGTTGTATATCCCTTCATTCTATGGAGCATCCCGTCAGTGCTTATTATCCCGATGTTGCTCACGGCTGCGGTCTTACGATGCTTTCGGTTTCCTACTTTACCTGTTTAGCCGAGAGAAATCCCGCGCGCTTCCCGGACCTTGCCGGGGCAATGGGAGAAAATGTTGATGAGCTCCCTGATAAGGACAGGCCTATGGCATTTACCACCGCGTTGAAGAAGCTTATTAAAAATATAGGCTTTGAAGAAAAACTCTCCGACTTTGGGATTGAGAAAAGCCAATTGAAAACTTTTGCTGAAAGCTCCTTTTATACGATGGGCAGTCTTTATGATATAACGCCGGTCGAGTTAACATTAGACGACGTTATTGCCATTTATGAAAATGCATACTCATGATATTGCTTCACGGAGAAAATCATCAAATAAAATAGCCGATTGTAAATCGCAACCACCATTCACCAATTACCATTTTCCAATTATCAACAAAAAAGGGGCCTATACCGAATCTGTATCAGCCCCGAATTGACGCGAATCTGTTTGACTATCGTCTGTCATCGTAAACGATTAACCGATAGTTCTGGTTATGGAATTGGCCGATACAGCCGAATATCATCGATGTAAATCGTACCTGAACCACCAGCCTGCGGATTGTTCTTGTTACCCAGACCAATGGCAATCGTATTTACGTTGGAAAGGTTCACGCCCTGGCCGGTAAATGACTGCAGGTTGATAGTCCATTCCGTCCAGGCCTCTACCTGTGTCGCATTTGGATTATCGTGAGTGACTACCGCATTGCCATTGAGAGCCACATACAAGGGCTCAGCAGCATTAGACGCAACACCTTGGAACCAAATCGATAGCACTCCAACACCTTCCACGGTCCAGTCTCGTCGGGCGCCCAACGTCATCTCCACCTCTGAATACTTGAGCTTGCCCTGCTGGTTGTTGTCGTAGAAGACCGGCATCGACTTGCCGCCTCCGTGAACGATAGTCTCTTCCATATAAGAACCTGTGGTTTCATCACCGACCATAGAGCCGGTTCCATTACCGGCGTAGGGCGGTTCGGTAGGATGCGAGGCATAACCGAGCCCGTCTTTCCATACCCACCATATCTCGTTATTGCCAACATCGTATTCCTCAAAATCATCAACGATAAGGTAATCGGCTACCGTAAAGCTCCAGATTCTACCTTTGCTGATAGTCCCGTCGGTATTATATTCATCGATACGCCAGTAGTAAGGCCCGCCGCCCCATTCAACGCCTTCGGGTGGATTATAGGTTGTAGCACCCTGACGACCTCGATATATGCCGGTCGTGTCGGTTTCATCGGCATTGGCAACGGCGTCTCTATCAATGCCGAAGTAAACATCGTGCTCAGATGCGTTATCTCCCGGCGACCAGCTAAGAGGCGTTGCATCTCTGATGTATGATGTTGAGCCATTATTTGGGTTCGGGATCCCGGCGAGTAATGGATCCCCTCGCATAGTCTCCTTAATCTCATCTTGTGTCAGTGCCTTGCTGTAAAGACGGACGTCATCCATTACGCCGTTGAAGTTGTACTGGCCGGTAGAGAAGGGCTCACAACCAATCATAAGAGCTCCTCGTGAAGCGCCGAGTTCCTCTGTTGTAAATAATTGTCTATCCAAGTTTCCATTAACATATGTCCTGATGTAGCCATCTGCGAGAGAATAGACACCAGCAACATGATACCAGACACCCACCTCGAGCACTGTTCCGCCTGCAACACTTCTGTTGAGAATGGCCGAGTTATCGGCGGTGCGAATTTCAAATTCAATCATGTCGTTGTATACGCTCATCTTGTAGCCGCCGTTGGCACCGTCCTGGTTGCCCCCAACCTTATGGTCGGCACCCTGAACAGCAACTTTTATCCACACCGTGATCGAGACTGCATCTGAAATCTCAAAACTGGGGTCGGCCCCGCAATCGAGAAAATCACCAGATCCGTCGAACTCCAGGGCATAGCCGTCATACCCAGCTACCCACTGTGGGTCGCCGACAAAGTCGCCGTGATTGCCGTGGCCTGAATCATCAATGGCAGTAGTGCCGTAACCCTCATCGAATTTCCACCAGCCGATAAGGCTGGGGTGGGTAATGGAGATAAAGGGTAGTGTTTTGAAGCTCCAGATATCGCCTTTATACGTGGTGATGGAATCAAATTCATCAACTCGCCAGTAGTAAGTCTTATCTAATTCAAGGCTCTCGAGAGCATAGGTCGTGCTTCCCTGTGGTTGTCCTCCGGAGGCATTGTTTACATCGTCAAAATTATCACCGAAATATACGGTGTGCAGTTTTGCACCCACGCCTGGCGTCCAGCTTAAGTCATCATTCGGGTCGATAAATTGAGCACCATCAGCCGGGCTTGGCTCATAAGCGATTTTGGGTGGAATCGTAAAGCTCCAGACTTCGCCTTTGTGTATTGTACTACCGTCGGCCTCAATCTCGTCGATGCGCCAGTAATAAGTCGTGCCTGGAACAAGGCCATCCGGATAAGGAAATCCGAGAAAGCCGATAACAAAATTTGTCATGGACTGATTGCCATAAAATGTGCCTTCGGCGCCGGCGTTTACATCGTCAAAATTATCGCCAAGGTACACATCGTGCGAGGCTGCGGTATATCCCGGCGTCCAGCCAAGTTCCGCCCACGTATTCTCATGTAGGGCACCATCCTGTGGTGTGGGATTCAAGGCATACGGCCATCCCTCACCACCTTCCATAACTCCCAGAATCTCGCCTTCGGTCAGTGCGTGGTTGTAAACACGAATGTCATCCATTACGCCGTTGAAGTTGTACTGGCCACTCGAGTAGGGCTCACAACCAATCATAAGAGCCCCTGGTGAAACGCCAAGCACCTCAGTTGTCAGCAGTTCTCTGTCCAGCTCTCCGTTAACGTATGTCCTGATGTAGCCATCCGCGAGAGAATAAACACCTACAACGTGATACCAGACATCCACCTCGATTTCTGTCCCGCCTGCAACATTTCTGTTGAGAACGGCCGAGTTAGCGGCGGTGCGAATTTCAAATTCGACCCTGTTATTGTTGAATACGGTCATCTTGTAGCCGCCGTTGGCACCATCCTGGTTACCTCCAATCTTGTGATCAAGCCCCCGAGCGGCAACTTTAATCCATGCCGAGACTGTAACTGCACCTGAAATTTGCAAACTCGCATCTTCTCCGCAATCGAGCCAATCACCAGATCCATCAAATTCCAGGGCATAGCCGAAATACCCGGGCACCCACTGTGGGTCGCCGTTGAAGGTGCCGTTGTTGCCGTTGCCGCTTGTATCATTTGCTACGGTACCGGAGCCCTCATCAAACCTCCAGTGAGCCACCAATTCAGCTGAGGCATTACCTGCTATGCTCGGCAGCAAAATAAAAGAAATTAAAAAAATCAATTTTCTACACACAATAATTCTCCTTCAGAAAAGTTAAAATAACCATGATTCGGCCACACTATAAAACGTCTCTTGTTTTCGATAAGCATCAAGAAAACGCTTCTGCGAGATTTGCATATAAATCCAGAAATATCATATGACTTATTACTACCTCCCCTCATCGAAAGACTTGTATTTATTTGTTATTTGAAATGTGTAAAAACTCACTTGCCAAGCACGAAGTGGTTAAAACTCTGTATCCTGCCTAATAACTACTCCTCTATCCAAAAACTAAAAGAATTGTGCCTGCCCGTCTTGGCTCGGCCCAGCTCCGACTCGCTTGGCCTTGACGAGCCAAGCCGAAACAGGCTGGATGAACTCAAAGCGACAGATGCCCGACTGAGCAGGCACAAGCATCCTTAATGTTATATATATCAAATCAACCGCTTTCCCGTCAAGGAGAAACTGACTTTTAGAGGGATTTCTTGCTCTTTTTTAAGAATTATTTTATGGCCCTGATTAACAAAAGAGTGGGGATACAGACCCGCAAGGAAAGACAGAGTTTAGTGTATAACCCAGAGAGTTTAGTTTTGAACAAGCAATTTTGCAAGATCCTTCGACCCTTCGGCCTCGCTCCCCCCTTCACTAAAGCTACGGAGGGCAGGCAGGGCAGGCTTTTGCGGTCGGGATGACCGACGGTCTGTCGGTGGGCAAGAGCTAACTGGGGGCAGGCTATGCTCAGGACAGAGTGTTGACCGGAAGGCAAAAAGCCTTTAGACTAAGAACATCAGAAGAAATTGAATTACCAAGAGGTGACATATGCTGCCGGATGAAAAATGCGGAAAATGCCGGTTCTATAACGAAAAAATGGAAAAACAGGGCGAATGCCGAAGATATGCACCCAGGCCAAACGTTCTAAAGATAAATTGGTGTAAAGTTGGCATCGACCATTGGTGCGGTGAATTTGAGCAACAAAAGCCTGACCTGAGCGAATAACAGCCTGCCCTGAATTAGACGTAGACCTGAACCCATTCAACCCATTCCCTTCGATTACACTCAGGGTAAACTCCCTGCGCTCAGGGCAGGCTCATTCGGTCGGGATGCCCCCCGGTCTGCCGATGGGCAAGCGCTAACCCTGGGGGCAGGCTACACTCAGGGTAAACTCTGCCGAAAGGACTATCCCCCGAAAATTGCCAAAATTTTGGTACCCTATCCTTTGCCTGGATCAATGATAGGTTTTTCGAGAGTTTTCAGGAGTACCAAATTAGGCATTCCATTTGTGAAGAAGCTTAACAACTGAAATGAGAATAACATCAAGTAAAACAATTGCTAATATTATGACGAGACCTTGCAAAGCATTGCTCCTTTTGCATATCTATATCATGAATGATAACAATGATTATACAGTCTGTATGAACTCCGGTCAAAGGCCATCGACAAAGCTAAAGATAAATCCCAGTGAGAAGAATCATGATGGTATTTTAATATATTTTCAAACATAAGTCAGCGAAAAAGTGCTTTATAAGCACATAAATAGCGCCCTCTTACTTGCAAAAAAGCGAGTGGTGGGGGTTTTTATCTTGAAAATTTTACTTCAATAGTGTAATTATTCTTTAGTTTAGCGAGCAACGAAGAGAGGACATCTTTGATTAACGGTTCATGTTTAGGGTGGTTGTTGGGCTTTTTGGGGGCTAATATTTTGATAATACGGTGTGGAGTGTAAATCATAATGACTAACCAAGATGAGTTATCTGATGAAATAAAAGGTAAAGCATTTGTTCAGATTCTAGAGCAAATAAGAAAACAAGACGATTTGATCCATAGCTGGACAAAATATTATTTATCAATACAAGCTGGGATGGCAATAGCTTTGGCATTTATTTTGAGGCTTACAACAGAAAGAAGTATTCTTTTAATAAGAGTAGGCAGCCTTTTCATTCCAATATTAGGAATTTCTACAACTGTTCTTCTCACAAGAATCATTGTTCGTGAACATAAGTGGCAAGGACGCTATATTCGTTCACTTAATAAACTTAAGGACTTACCAGTTATATATGAAAATGATCCCGATCCTGAACAGCTAGGCTATATTGCAAAACAGTTTCTTTGGATCCGTTGGGTTTTAATTGTAGGATGGGCCACCGTTGCAGTTATCTCTTTATTTTGATTTATTTATGTCAGTGGGTTCTTATAAGGGAACTATATTAACAGTATTTAATACAAAATAGGCTTAGGATGATTCAATGAATGATGAAGAAAAAAAGATTGATGATTTTTTGAGTTTTATAGAAAAACGAATAATAGTCCCTATTGATGAAATAAATATAAACGAATCATGCACCGCTACGCTTTTACTAATTTTCGCAGCTATAGACTCTTTAAGTAAAATAACATGTAGTGACAATAAATTTGAGTTATATAAAAATGGAAGAGGCGTTGGAGATAGATTCAAAGGTTTTCTTGAAGGTGTAATGAATAAAGAGTATAAGAATTTTAAAAAGGAGATATATGACTTAAGAAACGATATAGTTCATACAGGAATAAATGCAAAAGTTATTTTGTCCAAGGATCAAAAAAATATAAAGCACCTTAAAAAAGAAAATGGACATCTTTGGATTGATACAAAACAATTCTTTAATGATTTTACTGAAGCCTTTGAACAAATTAAAATTGACATAAGAAATAAGGGAAAATTTTATCTAAATGCTAAAAATAGGCTAAAAAACTTCAATATTATAGAATATGATGAAGATAAAGATGATGTGGCTACTCCGAGTCTCGGCCCAGATATTTCAGTCATTTAAGGAAAATAGGGACAGCTAACTATTAATAGCTGGGGTGAGCCATTTCAAATGACTAATGATTATTGACGATTGATTATTTCAGGATATATTTTGTCATTTTTGGTTTGTGGCCGAGGAGTTCGGTGTAGTGGCTAAAATGAAACCGTCTCAATTTCATTCAGCGTTTTATGCTGCGATTGGGCAATCAGGTTCAGATTACTCAGATAATTCACGGCCGTTTTGGTCAGTCTAATCCTGTCGGTGAAGGCACCCTCACAATCTCTGTTAGAGTATTTTTTAGTAACAATATGGTCTTGACAAGCGACTCCACATACTTAATATGTTATAAAATTTCAGTATTTCTATGGAATCTTAGGCTTAGCTGTTCAGCTGGCAAAGAGTTCAATATGGGAGATATTAGTTGAAAGGAAAAAGAATGTCCAAATGTTGGTGTAGATGTGTGCTGGCAGTTTTAGTCATTGTTTTTGCGTGGTTGCCCGTTTCCTGGGCCAATATTGCTTTAACAATATTGGGTGCTGTATTGGCAATTCTGGCGCTAGTTGGAACTTGCTGTTGTGCAGCCAAACGCGAACAGATGAAGTCAGAAGCATCCTCTAAGACAGCCCAATAAGCTGATTCCAGACAGTATAATACTTGCCTGCCCGATCTGTTCCCCACAAGAGTAACGGAGTCGGAAGCGAATTGCTCTGATGCAGGGGAAGTAGAATCCTTCTCTGATCTACGTGCAATTTCTGCATATCCGGACTATCTCAGAGATGCAAAAATAAAGAGGACACCTATTAATGTCTGGGGCAATTACAAGGGATAGTTAATTGGTTGATTGGTTAATCGGTTAATTGGCACTTCGACTGCGCTCAGGATTAAGAACTTCGAGCAATAGCTGCCTGCTCGCGATTTACCATTTTTTAATTACGGATTAGCGAAGCCGGGTCGTAATTGTCTGTCACCATGTCTTTTTCTCTTTGTTTTTTTGTTCCCGTTTTTTTAGAATGTGATGGCAGTATGGATGAAATACATTTATCCGAATACGGTGATGCATCTGTGGTTCCTGCTCCGGTCAGCAGGATGATGGCTTCTTTTGCGGCGGATTTTAGGGATGGGGTGGATATCAACCTTGGAGTAGGCTACGTCAACGAAAAAACCATCCCGCGAGACCTAATCGAGCAAGCATTGCACGAAGTAATAGCCAATCCGCAAAGACACCGGGCGGCGTTAAATTATGGCGGGCCGAAAGGTTCGCAAAACCTTATCACATCGATAAAGGATTTTCTAATCAAACACAGGATTGGCAACCTGACCGAGCAGGTTCTAAGCCGTAATGAAATCATCATCGGCCCCAGCGGAGCGACGAGCCTTCTGGAGTCAATAGCGCATATCCTGGGACCCCACAAGGCGGGAACCCTGGGACCCCGCAAGGCGGGAACCCAGCCTAAGGGTCTGGTTATTATGTCCGACCCTATATACTACATCTACAGTAACTTCCTTGAACGAATGGGCTTTGAAATTGTGGCTGTCCCCGAAGGCCGGGAAGGTATTGACATCGAGCTGTTAGAGAAGAAATTAGACCAGCTCGGCGATAATAAGAAAAACATCAGTTTTTTATACATTGTGACCGTCAGCAATCCGACCTGCACGATTTTGTCCTCATCCTGCCAGCGACAGTTAATCGATATCACCAGCCGATTATCGAACGATTTGGGACGCAAGGTGCCTTTGTTTCTGGATAAGGCCTACGAAAACCTGATACACGACCCGGATGTGCCGGAACGCCGGTCGGCTTTGCTGTATGACGAACTGGGCGTGGTTTATGAGATATATACCCTTTCCAAGATTCTGGCCCCGGCCCTGCGGATTGGATATATGCTCGGCCCCGCCAGTTCTTTTACCAAGGCTATGATTCAAAGAACCAGTGACGTCGGATTCAGCGCCCCGCTGATATGCCAGGAGATTGCCAGCCAAATCCTCGACCATCACGTTGCCGGCCAGATAGAAAAGGTAAAGCAGGGCTATCACGAAAAGGCGATACAGACTAAAAGGTGGATTGACGAGTATTTGGGTGATTCTATAACCGAATGTCGCGGCGGACAGGCCGGCTTCTACTACTATCTGACCTTCGGTGACATTGAGACCGATGAGGATTCCGGCTTTTTTAAGTTTCTGACCCGCACCACCGGCCGGGCTGAAATCGACGGCCCGGCGGAAGAAAAGAGACCTCGCATCCTTTACATTCCCGGCCAATACTGCGTGCACAAGCGTGGAAGCTTAACCGAGATTGGCAAAAGACAATTACGCCTGTCTTACGGCTTCGAGGAGTTAGACAATATTCATAAAGCCGTTCAATTAATGCAGGAAGCCGTTATTTATTCGCACAGTCTTTAAGACAGTGTTATTCAACTCGGGTAAATGATAATATACATCCACAATATTTGCGTCTTTACGATATTTCTATTTTTATTCCTGTTTGCAGATGCAATCTATCGTTGGCATTTCCATTTTTTAAGCTTATCTCTAACGTATTACAGGAGCCTTCGAGCAGGAACAATTCGTTGTCTTGCGCTACATCATAATTGGGATAGAAGCTCATCTGATAACTTCTATCTTCTATTTTCAGAGAGTATGAAGTTTTATCTTCTTTCGGCAGATTGGTGATAATATTTCCGAATCTATCGATTCTCACGACCGTTCCTTCTCTTGCCTCTCGATAAATTTCCAGCCTTTCCATTCCTTCAATTTTTGGGCCTAACGTATCAAAATGGCCCAGAGTGATATTTGCGGCCGCCTTTGCGAAGACGTCTCGGCCGTGAAATGTGCTGCTCGCATCCGGAGGGATTGGAATCTCTCTTATATCGATTATTTCCTGCTCTTTCAATGTCTCCCAGAGCAGGCCGTTGTCCGGGGCGACAAAATAATAGCCGGCTGTTTTCACCGCCAGTGCTTTTCTTTTCGTGCCTACTCCGGGGTCAACTACGCAGCAGAATGTTGCTCCTTCCGGAAAGTATTTGTAATTATTTTTAAGCACCCACGAAGCTTCGATTGTCTTTTGAGGCGAAATGTCGTGGCACAAATCAACTATTTTTGCATCTTTGTTAATGCTATAAATCACACCTTTCATTACGCCCACATATTCACTTTGGCCGAAGTCTGTCAGTAAGATTATCATAATCAGCTCCAGGTATTATTTTTAGTCAGCTTTGAGCATATATGTGAATTTTAATGGTATAGACATTTTGAAGAAAGACGTTTTTTACAGACACAGTTAAGTCAATTTTAGGAGGATGCCCTTTGGCGAAAGGGCAGAAAAACCTTGTGTTTTTTCGGGTCCTTTCATAAGCTCTGTATAATTCATAGTTGATATGGATATTCTTCGTAACCGGAAGTGGCGGATATATTTTAAAGGCACAGCAAGAACATTGAGACGAAGGCACTGGAAAGATGCAACATTTTGGGATATAATTCATTGATGGATATATCAATCGTTATACCGGCATACGAGGAAAGCAAGAAGATCGCACGGGACATCGAAGCGGCGGTAGTTTTCTTAAAAGACAATGATTTTACAGGCCAGATAATAGTAGTTGACGACGGCAGTAAAGACAATACCGCCGAAGTTGCAGAAAACGCTGTCACTAATCCATCACCGTCAACAGAGCTTAAGGTCGAGCGTTATAGTCACCATCGCGGCAAGGGTTATGCCGTCCGCAAAGGCATTGAACAAACGAGCGGCGAATACGTGATGTTTGCCGACAGCGGCTGTTGTGTACCATACGAAGACACTCTGCGCGGGCTGGAGCTAATAAAAAGTGGAGTGTGTGATATAGCGCACGGCTCGAGAAAAATGCGGGGATGCCATATCGAAAAGGCACAGAGTTTATACCGCCGTATCTGTTCCAAACTGTTCCACTGGTTCGTGATTCACGATATGAAAATCCCCGCCGAATTCACCGATACACAGTGCGGATTTAAGATATACCGGGGCGATGTCGCACGGCACTTGTACGGCGAGTGTATTACCGATGGATTTACGTTCGATATAGAAATCATAATGCGGGCGCAACAGGAAGGCTATCGGATAAAAGAATTTCCCATCGACTGGACCTGCGACCCTGACAGCCGGCTGTCACCGACCCGCAGCTCCTGGCAAGTACTGTCTGAATTGCTGAGAATCAGACGGGTTCTGTCTAAAAACAAAAATGATTCTCATTGAGATGGGTGAGGGGCCTGATACACAATCACACAAGCAGCTCATCATCTTTAAATTTGACCAAATTGCAAGATTTCTTTCTTCCGTGCTTTTTTGCCCCGGCCTTCAAGCATGATTATGGCGGATATGTCAGGACGGCGCGAGCAATATTGCCTGATTTCATCCGGGCTCATAACCATAAAGGCGGTTGAGAGGGCGTCCGCGGTTGCGGCATCAGGGACTGATGCCCAGGCGGCAAGTTTGCCTTCGACGGGTTGAGCGGTCCTGGGGTCGATGATATGTTGGCCCTTCTGCAGACCTGAGCCGCTTATCGCCCGGCCCTGCAAACTGGGACGAGCTAAAATCTCTTTGCGATTGTCCGGATTGCTTAGTGTCAGAGGCCAGCCCTTTGTATCGGCAGGGGCATCGAGGGCCAACACCGAGCTGTATCCGCCGGAAATCAAAGCGATGTCAATACTCCACTCGCGCAGCAATTCAGCCATCCGGTCAACGGCGTAGCCCTTGCCGACGCCGCCGAGGTCAACCTGAACCGGACTGGCCAGTAGCTGGACCGTATGCTCAGCTTCATCCAATTGTAGCAGGCCTGTGCCGGTATGCTGACGGGCAAGGTTCAGCTCCTCCTGCGAAGGCGTGCGCGGCGTTCCATCTTCGTTACGCCAGCAGCTAAACAAAGAGCCGATAGTAATATCAAAAGCCCCGTTGGTTTCGTTATAAATTCGGCTGCTAAGCTGCAGACATTCAAATGCGTCCAGACTAAGCCGTAAAGGCTCATTGGCAGGCAGATTATTAATCCGTGTGATGTCACTGTTCTCGATAAATCGGCTAAGCTCGCCTTCGAGCCGGTCAACCTCATCGAATGCGGCAGCGGCGGCCTGCCGGGCGTAGCGGTCATCGTCGTGGACTATAATGACCTCATAAGTCGTCGCCATCGCCTCATGGCAGAAACGTTTCATCCCGGGAATTGTTCTGCAATCGCTCCGGACGAAACAGGTTTCCGGTAACGGCTGATTCATTTTTCGGTGGCTTTCCTGATTAACTCATTGGGGTCCGGCCCTTTGTTGTAGAGGTCCCACAGGTCTTTTCCTACAAAACCGAGAAGTTTAACTTTCGGCCGCAGCCACACATAGTAGGGCTTGTCAAACAGATACAGATAAATTTGGCGCTCTTGCTGAGGGCTCCGAACATAGAGCTTATTAGTCAACGCAGACTCAAAATCGGGTGAGGCAATAATCAGCGGCGCCGAAGGTGCATCATTGACAACTTTATTCGACCAGCGTATTTTTTTGAATGACCGCAGATACCAGGGCAGAGGCCAATAGTCATCTTCCCGGCAAATGACATCGATAGGAATATCGTAACCATCTTCGTGAGAACTTGCATACTCTTTTATTTTCTCAGCTATCGTAAACACCTCTATAGTCGGATGGGCATAGACATAAGGATTCAGGCTGTCTGAATAAAACTTGTAATTGCTCAGGTAGGATTGCCAGCTCAGGAGAACGGAACTCTCGAATAACAGAAAAAGAATTATCAGGCGGGGCAAAACGTTCGGCAGCAGCTTCACTAACACCACCGCCCCGACGCCGGCCAACAGAATCATACCGTGCAAAAATCCTAACATACACCAGGGAGTTTTGTATGGGATTACAGAATACACTACAGTCATAACAAGCGTATAAAAGCCGATGAATCTTAGCAGATGAACATTGGCACAGGACAAGCTCTTTTTTGTCATCGCAGCTATAAAGCCGACCACGGCCAGGAGGACTATGAGTGCTTCGGTCCATATTGGCCCATCAGCATATCTGGAATAGATGAGCATCTTGAGGTAGTAATGCCACGGGTGGATATGAAGGCTGTTTCCGCCCGCACGGTTGAAATAGGTTGTATAACTCCGAACCGAATCCACAATTCCGCCGGGGTTGGTAAGAAATGATGAATAGAACAAAGCGGAGACAATTACACCGGCTGCAAGAGCAGCAATAAGATGTGAGGATTTTATTGCTTTGAAGGCATTTACGAGAGTGCCTTTTGGACGCCACATCAAGAACATAAGCAACAGTGCCAAAAGCATTGAGCCGAAAGCGATAATGCATGTTTCCTTGGTGGCGTGCATAAGCCCCAGGGACATCCCCGTCAGCAGGGCCCAGATGATATTTTTGTTCCGCGTATAGCGGTAGCCGAAGACAATTGCACCAAAGGTGAAGCAGACCAGGAGCATTTCCTGGATGTAATAACGGCTGTAAAAAACCATAGCAGGTGAGATAGCGGTCAGCACGGCGGCATAAACCGCAGCGCCCGACTTTAGGCCGTCGCCCATCAGCAAAATCAACAGCACAAGTAACACCCCGAAAATGACGGGCACAATCCGCAAGGTAACCTCGCTGACCTGGGTCAGTTCCTCGGCCGAGGACAGCCGGGCAGGGATTAAAGTCAGGTAGTTAAGCGTAGGGCCGTGGTATTCATTAGGATTGTATTTATAAACACCTTGCTCCAGCAGTTCGCCGAACTTGATGGCATGTACGGCCTCGTCGCCGTGCATGGGACGCTGCCGAAGCCGCGGCAGACGCAACGCAAGCGCAGCAATTGTCGCGGCCAAAATGAGCACGCAACCCCGCACCAATTTATCTGGTTCGTACATTTGACAGACTCCGACCCATCCTTCCTCGCTCCAAGGTTAAGTATTTACTGAACATTTAGCAAATTGGTGCGGGGGTCATCTTATTCTACCGGCTTGCCGTAAACCGCCACCTCGATATAGTGGTTCAAATCGTTACCGGTATTACCGTTGCTGTAGAGGCGGACATAACGGGCCTTGAGGCCCTTGGCGTCGATGAGTTTGCCCTCGTTGGTTTCTGTATAATGCATATCTTCGCCGACCCCAATACCCGCAGAGTTGTCAATGTCATTGTTGAACAGTGTCCTGACATTCGTGATAAAATCAGGGTCATCGGCAACCTGCACTACCACATCAAAATAAACCCGGGCCTGCTTATGGTAATGCCATATTACAATGGCGTAAATTTCATGCATGGCTTCGAGGTCGATTGTAATGTGCTGCACAAACGGACCCAGCTCAACGTAGCTGCCATCGGCGGCTTCCTTATCGTCGTCTGTTATCATTTCTATCTCGCCGATGATAGGTTCTTCGTCGCTGCTGGCAACCGGCTTTTCGAGGGCGACATTTGTTGTTCCAGCCGGGGCCAAAAACGGCGGACGCGCCTTGCCCAAAGGCTTCTCAAGGTTGGGTACCTTTGTATCCTGCGGAGTACCTACGAACATCGGCTTGGGCAGCACTATCTCAATCGGCACCATTTCGGCAAGGGGAGCGCTCTGCGCAACAGTTGTATCGGTATCGGCAGACGGCTTATCAGAACTCTCGCCACCGGGTTGGGGCGTGGATTTTTTGCAGGCCGGTACGAAGCACAAAAATACCGCCAAAAATACCAGAACACAAACCTTTGCTATTGAACTAAAATCTTTCTTCATCATTTCCTTTAACCTTAAAAAAACATATTTTTACGCAACCGACAAAAGCATTAACTGTCGGTACTCTATCATATGCGAATCAAAACCAGGACAGGCATAGTATCCTATATGTATGACGTTGTCAAGCCGTTCAAAAGTATATTTTTTCTTTTCTTTACACAATATAGAGGATATTGTCAGCAGCGAGCCCACGCCTAAGAAGCTGTTAATACTGTATTTAGCTTCGATTAAAATTTTCTTAAAATAATGCCCTGTTGAAAAGAGCATATGTCATTTCGACCGAAGCCCCCGTTCTTGCTTTCGCACCTGTGCCTGCGTTACCGACAGGTGCAGGCAAGAAAGCATGGGGGCGGAGTGGAGAAATCTGTTAAACAATAAAAAATAGATTTCTCGACTCGCCTTCGGCTCGCTCGAAATGACATCTATAGTGTTATCACCGGGGCATAAAAACACTACAGGGATTCAGTGGTCCTGAATCCCTGCGTTAATAATGGACTCAATAAAATAGTTAGTATCTGTTGCGGAAACAAAAACCTACGATGTCACCCCTGCCAAAGCAGGGGTCTAGGACGAAAAAGCTGGATTCCCGCTTCCGCGGGAATGACAAATCCCTTTTCCGCAACAGGAACTATTTAGGCAGATTTACTGAGTTTTAGCTGTCAATCCTTTTGTTCTTCTTCGCCTGCTGTCTCTTCTGCTGGTGCCTCTTCTTCTTTGCTCTCAGCCGGGGCCTCTTGTGGTGCGCTTTCAGCCGGTGCCGCAGCCATCTCAACTACCGGCGGCTGGAGACCCGCCTTGACCAGAATAATATACAGCACAAAGCCAATCACAAAGGCGATAACCGGAGCCGGCGTGATAAAGCCGAACGTCTCGGAGGCCACCATTGGTAGTATCGCCACGACGAATCCCACTGCCCAGGAGATATAGCCGGCTAAGTTGACTCCCTTGCGCGGTCCGGACCACTTGCAGCCGCTCAGCAGATAATCGGCGGCCATAGAGCCGCAGATGGGCCCGAACGAGGCCCCGATTATTTGGAAAACTCCAACCAGGTTGAGCGCCTTGCCTGTCACGGCCAAGATAACTGACACTGCAGCTCCTATGGAGACCATAACTACTTTGTTGAGCTTCGGGAACATTGTTCCGATGCTGTTGCCCGCGATGAATGAGCAGAAACACGCAGGAGCAAAGCTGGCCACAGCAAATAGAATAAACATAATCTTAGATAGAAAGTGCGCTCTGATAACAGCGTCGAAGGTGTAACTTTCCATGTCCGGATTGGCCCCATGCGCACCGGCCACGGCGATAAGAGGCAAACCACCAGCGATTACAATTGCCAGAGCTATGCCGGTAAGACCGCCAAGCTGGACATCTATTGCATTACGGTTACCCATTCCAAAGTCCACGCCCGCTGCACCTGCTGTTGCGAAGAAGCCTACAACAATAGCTATTATTGTCAGAAAACCGACAATCGGACTGGCACCCTCAGGGGGCGTGTATTCACCTGCGCTGCCAACGTACGTGAAGAAGACGATGAGAATCATTATAAGCGGAACAATGGGCAGGAAAGTGGATACTTTTCCGACGTACTGAATGCCTTTGATGGCAACAAACACAGCTAACACAGCCCAGATGATTGCCACAATTGTGAAGGCCGCGCTACCGGTGAAAACACCTGTGGTGGGGTCCTTTGCCGGTGGTTGACCAAATGCCTGAAGGATAAAGTCAGTAGCGATGGCCGTATTTACAGCCAGCCAGCCGAACTGAAGAAGCCCCATCAACAGGCCCGGCATCAGAAAGCCGCCTGCTGTGCCATAGGTCGAGGAACCCACAACATAGAGTGGATAACCCGTCTTCATACCATACAATCCGGGTACGAGATAAAACAGAAAGTGACAGATAAGAGCTGCAATAACCAGCCCCAGCAGGCTCAGTCCCAATCCGGCCCGAGAGAGTGTCCCATTAGCAATCTCCATATAGAAGACTACCCACAGGAATATCCCCGCGTACGCCGGTGCCGTGCTCTTGTACCAGGGCGTCCGGTTCTCAGCCGGATTCGGCTTGGCCATACTCAAGTAACTCGGCAGTATTCCATTACTCATAATCTGTTCTCCTAATTAAAACCTTAATTAAGTTCCACCCGGCACCCTGCCGGGTATCTACGCAGTATAATATTCCCACTCAGAATGTAAAACAACTCAAAAATCAGTCTGTTTTTGGGATTTGGATTCTCTTGCCATCGTTCATCGCTGATTCATGGGCACAAATCCCTGCCATTGTCCAGTTCGCGGCGGTTTTTGCATCCACCGCGGATTCTCTGTTTTCGACAATCGCACGAATAAACTCATGGGTCAGATGAGGATGAGAGCCGCCGTGCCCGCTGCCCTGGATAAAGGAAGTGTGCTCGTGCTCTTCATCATAGACCCCGTGCCCCGTGAAGGGAGCTATCTCTTTTGGCAGCAGGTGCCCATAATCCGGCACTTTTACCCTTTCGGCATCTTCATAGCCGGTATAAATCACAGGGTCTTCGCCGGCAATCTGCTCCCACTCAAATGAAAGCTTTGTGCCATATACATCGAAACTTTCCCTATACTGTCGAATCGTATCAAATAGCGACCGTGTTACCTCGCAGGCAAGGTTTGAATCGGCGAGTTTGATAATAGCGGTTTCAATTGCAAAAGGCGAATTGAAGCGTTTGATATAATCTTCTTGAATTCGCCCTGAGCCGTGACAGACCACAGATTCAGCTTGCTTTTGCGCAAGGCACAGCAGAGGGCTCACAGCGTGGGTTGCGTAGTGCATAGGCGGGAAACCATACCAGTAATCAGGCCAACCCGGCAATCCCATATTCTGCTGATGCGAGCCACGCAAAAACTGAATCTCGCCCAATTTTCCCGAATCGACAAGCTCCTTTGCATAGAGAAACTCCCGGGTATATACGGCCGTCTCCATCATCATATATACCTTGCCGGACTTTTTCCGGGCCTGAGCTATTGCAAGACAGTCCTCCGTAGTAGTGGCCATCGGGACCGTGCAGGCAGTATGTTTGCCTGCGTTCAGAGAGGCCACTGTCATCCAGGCATGGTCGGCTATCGGCGAAACCACATGAATAGCGTCCAGCTTATCGATGCTTAGCAGGTCCTCGAACTTGGTGAACCGTCTTTCTATTCCAAATTGGTCGCCTATTTCATTGAGGTGGTCTTCGCTTCTCTGGCAAATAGCATAACACTCAGCGTCGGGGTGTCTTTGATAAATAGGGATGAACTCGGCTCCAAAACCGAGCCCTACCACCGCCACCTTTACCTTCTCCATCGGCTTTCTCTCCTTTCCGCCTGCGTGGGCTCCTTCTCTTGCGTCAAACCACAATACACGCTAACCAAAAAACACGCAGGACTAAATCACCTGGTTATTATTCCTGCATTTTAAGTTCGGATTACCAGGTAAGTATGCACAATCACGACCATTGCGAACACTAAAGCGGTGTAACGGTGCGTACTCAAAAGTAATTCCTGCCAATGTGTTCCGAAAAGAGGAAACATGCTCAAAATAATCGACAGGATTAACGGCAAAGCCAAAAAGATTATCAGCCAAAATGTTATTTTTTGTCCGAGGCTCGAGCTATTATAAAGGTTTTCGTTGCCGGTAGTCTTGGCTAAAGTAACACGCTGAACAAAACGTTGAAATCCCGGCCAATCGCTATAAGACAGACGGCATCGGCTCGCCCACATCACAGCTAAAACCGCTAAGCACACCGCGAAAACCGGTGCGAAAGTGGCATGGATCATCAGCAGATAGCCCGAAATATGCTCACCCAACACAAGCGTCGGATAAAAACCGGTGACCGCCAGAACCACAAAGCAAAGCAGCGCCAGCAGATATACCAGTATCCTCAAAACGCCCACAATGCTTCGCTTCTTTGGGGATTTTTTCTGACGTTTCTTCCTGGAAGGCGAAGCTATGCGGTGCAGGACAATGCCCGCAAGAGTAATCAGGATAGCGATTATTGAAATCGTTTGATACATGTCACTTAGTTTCAACAAGAGTCACTAATTTTCCCCGGCCAGCACCTTGACGACGCAGGTCAGGGCCTTTAGCGCATATAATAATAAAACCAGGCCCAGAACCGCACACGAGCCGAGACAAATATATTTCATCATGGGACGGAACACGAATGAAAAAGCAAACGCCCAGGCATAGAATGGGTTAATGTCCTGGAACTCAATCATTTTTTTGGCTTCCCGCCCCGCAACAACAGGAGAATCAACGGTAACGTCACCGAAGAAGAAAGGCGCATCCGTGGCATGGCAGTCCGTACAGTAACGAACGCCCAACGACTGAGCCGCCGGCCTGACATCATGGGCAATAGGCCATAGGTAGGGCTGGGCTGCATGATGTTCAATAATAGTGAGTTTGTCTGCTCTTCTGATATCGAGACGATAGAGCTTGCCGCCTGAGATATACACGGGCTGACCTTCAACTAGTTCCTGAAGTTCATTCAGAGCTTTTACAATGTTATCCTCGACTTTTAAGTCAGGCCAGTCGCCGGAAGCTGGAAGTTCCACACCGGCAAAGACTTCGCCAACTGTCTGCCTGACAGTTTCAATGTCAATCGGTGTTACCTTATCGTCCTCTAAAACGCCCCAGTAGGCGGGCCATATCAATTTATGAGGTGCAATCCTACCACCTTCCAGAACTAAAAGCTTACCAATATACGCAGCTCCGATACCGCCTTGCTTGGCAAAAACCGGAGCAATAATATGTGGAAGCGCTTCCGGAGATTTATTAACACCAATCGTTCCCAGCCGGTGCGCCCGGGAGGTTTTAGTCAGAATGGTCTTTTCACCCGGCCAGGGGCCGCTGTGACAGGCGGTGCAGGTAAGTTTCTCGAAATGGACGGTCGGTATTCCTATATGGGTCGGAATCGGTGCACCGAGCCGGCCAGCCTCGGGCTCTTCTTTGCCTTCCCGCAGGTGACAACCTTCACACGAGCTTGTGGCAGCCAGCGGGTTCTGCGTTATGCCTGCTTCTTTGTCATATCCTCTGATGATGTTATGGTCGATGCCGTTACGGTGACAATCGACACACTTCAAACCGGCCGTCAGGTGAATATCCTCATCCGAGGTCCATTTCTCCGTATCTTCCTTTTCCAGATAAAGGTTGGAGTGGCAGAAATAGCACCGGTGGTCGGGGACCTCTCTTACGATGTTAAAGGAGACGTTGTTATCCTGGTCGAAAGCGGTTTTACGATAAGTAATGGTCGGAGGAATCCTCTTTGGGTGTTCCAACGGCTCAGGCATGAACGGGTCGTAGGTCTCGGGCATTGACTTGGCCGAACCTCTGACGGTGGCAAATTCACAAGTGGCAGCCGCGGCCCAGCGAAAATTCTCACGTACTATCTGGACAGCGTATCCTGTTGAACCACCCTGGTCCTGGCCTGGGTCGGCATTATGGCAGCTCAGGCAGTTGATTTCCAGCTTGCCGGAGATAAACTCACGCATAATCTCGTCGGGGTCCTCGGTTTCAAGCTCACCGGCGCCGCCACCGGGCGTATGCCTGCCAAAATGAACGGTGAACTCGCGAGCTGTCAGGCCTACCTGCTCAGGATTAAAAGTTCCAGGCCAGGGACGATATGAAAGGGGAATCTGGGTGCCGGTCCGGGCATCGACAAGTATCCAGGGCTGCCCCGGACGGCCGGGGGCGACATTCGGGTCGGTAGCATTGAAATGCCAGCCTTTGCTGATTATCCCGTAGCTATGGCAGCCCCCGCAGGTCCAGCGAATTGAAAACGGCAGAAGAGGCTCGTCATCGGGAGTAATCTTTGCCCCTTGTTCGCCGTCTTCATTTTCAGAATACAGAGGAATAATGTGAGTTGGATGTGCCCGGCTGCCGTCACTTTCATCGCCCAGAAGTTTCTGGTCGGTATCAGCCCCTGCTGCTTCGTTTGCCAGGCAAACGGTGAGGGCGGACAGACACAATACCAGCGAACACAAAAAGCCTGTTGATATCAATCCTTTTTTCAATGTACAGTCAATCCTTTCCTCTTGGTATATTAGCATTCGTCGAAGAAATTGTACAATACGAACTATTTTTAACAAGCTTTTTTATACTTCAAAATCTCCCGGCTTGAACTCTAACTTTCTGCCGGCTGCCACTGCCTCATTAACTTTCAATACTGTAACCGCCGTTTCGTATCCGATTTCTGCGGGGCAATTGAGCTTGGCCTTGCCGCGGACTGCGTCGAAGAAGTTTTCGAGGTGCGGCTGGTGGTACGGCTTGTTATCCATGGTTACCGGTATGTCATAACTGGGCGGTTTCGGCGTCTCTCGAACATCCAGCACTCCCTCGCCGGCGGGCTTTTCTTCTTCTTTCTCCTCGGGCGGTTCCTTGATGTAGTCCATCTTGACCCATTTTTCCCAGTTCGCCGCCGGAACCCACGCTTCGCGGTATATGGTGCCGCGTCCGGCGGCTTCCGAGATTACCAGCGTCCCTTCGTCGCCCATAAAGGTTTCAAAGTATCCGTTGGAGCTGTTGGTCGTTATTGTCTGATAAAACGCCCTGATGGTTCCCTGTTTGGTTTCATACTCATAAATGGCCATAACGTTGTCATACCAGTCGTGTCCTTTCCAGTAGTCGATACCGCCGCTGGCCATTACGGCTTTGGGATTTGTGCCGAGGAACCAGCTATAGATGTCTATCTGGTGCGAGCCGAGGTCAACTATCGGTCCGCCTCCGAGTCCCTTATACCAGCGCCAGTTTCTAAACTGCTGCATCGAGTCAAAACCGTACTTTTTCAGTGTGGCCTGGTCAATAACGGCGTTTTTCGGGAAACCTAAATCCTCGCACGCCGCCTTGCTGCGGTTCCACTGCCCGTTGATACATGTTATTTTACCCAAAAGCTTTGCCCCGTTAATCAGCTTCTCATAAGCGTGTATGTATCGTGGATTGCTGCGGCGTTGATGGCCTATCTGCAGCAGCTTGCCGCTTTTCTTTGCGGCCTCGAGCATTTTCCTGGCGCCTTCGAGGGTGTTGGACATCTCTTTTTCGCAATAGACGTGCAGCCCGGCCTCCATACACGCCACCGCATGCGGAGAATGCCAGAAGTCGGGTGTGGCAATTATCACCGCGTCAAGGTCCTTCTCCTTGTCGAGCATTTCTTCGTAATCAACATAGGTATTGACCTCGTGGCGGTATCTCTTGAGCAGGCGTGAGACACGTCTTTGGTTATATGCCGTCCAGATGTCGCAAACCGCCTTGAAGCGAATGCCGGGTATCTTCAGACAGGCATTCATCAGGACCTGTCCCTGGGCCCCGCAGCCGAGCAGGCCTATGTTAATATCATCCGGTTTTTTGCCGCCTGCCTGCCCTAAAACCATCGGCGAAAATGCCAATCCTGCTCCTGCCGCCGCGGTAGAACGCAGGAAACTACGTCTGTTAATTTTTTTGTCATTTTTTTGATTACTCATCGTATTTCTGTCAACTCCATAAATTTAACAAAATAAACTAAACACCAGATTTTTATTGTCGGGTAATATAACTTCGCTGCATATCACTGTCAAGCGAACAATAGGTGTTTTTTTCTGCTCATACCATCCAAATCTGCGCCGGGATAACGGGGCGCTTATCACTTCGTATGTTTCCGGAAACGTAACGAGAAAAAATACTCGAAAAATTACGTTTTCAGCAGTGATATACAATTATTCTATCAATGGTTTCACAATTATATTTCTATAGGCCACAGGCCCGTGGTTGCCCTGGAACATAAGCGGTCCGATAGGTGCTTCCCTGCCGATAAGGGGACCGCCGGTCGAGCCGGGCATTTCGAGATTTTCATGCAGCACCTGGCCGTTGAGCTCTATCTTGATGAACTTGGCATTACCGATTTTTCTGCCGTTGGCGTCAAACCTGGGGGCCTGGAAATCGATTACGTACTTCTGCCATTCACCGGGTCTCTTACACGCATTGACGCGAGGCGCACCGGCGCCGTAAATCGCCCCCATGTCACCGGGGCCCATTTTTTTCCTTCCCCAGCTATCCAGCACCTGAATTTCGTATTCACCCATAACGTAAATGCCGGAATTGGAACCTTTCGG
>JABAOH010002501.1_pt1 | contig 24454 bp, 23 predicted proteins | sample 7062181 | NCBI WGS metagenome assembly JABAOH01 (sample SAMN14538630, study PRJNA623070) | marine sediment metagenome | biome: marine biome [ENVO:00000428]; feature: marine pelagic biome [ENVO:01000023]; material: deep marine sediment [ENVO:00002113]; isolation source: pool of 5 deep marine... | reverse complement strand
AGACGGCGGGTGTGGGCATTACACACAGGGGTGTCGAGGGACGGTACAGAGGACAGGACACACACCTTGCCGCGGAATGATGAGAATCTGACCGGCGAGAAATCGTTGGCCAGGACAACGAAGTCTGGTGCCTGGTCGCCTACCTTGACCTCGTTGCCGACCAAGGTGACCGGTCTTCCCCGCACCGATACGATGCCAACTCGTTCTGCCACTGAGGTTACCCTCCTCGCGTCGGTCTCGGGATCGCTATCGCTTGCGTCGAGCCGCTGGGTCTCCTTCCGGTATGGAAAAGGGGCTGCGCAGTGAGGGCTATCGTTAGTGCTGAGACTCCTTAGTCGGAACGCTGCATTCGTTCGATCTCGGCCAGGACGCTGCGGCGCAGGGACTCGGGGGCCCGACAGAGGTTGGCGGAGAAGGCGATGGCGGCAGCGGCCCGCTGAGCTTCGCTGAACGAATGCCAGCAGCGGGCGCAGTCTTCCATGTGCTCCTCTAGGGCGGCCGCCTCTTCCGGTTCGGCAGCGCCCAGGGCGTAGGCGTCCAGCAGCTCCTTGACCTGATCGCAGTCCATCATATCCATTCCGACCTCATCTCCGGGGCCAGGTGCGCCCGCAGTTTCTGCATCCCTAGGCGGATGCGGGTCTTGACCGTGCCGAGAGGCTGGGACAGCCTATCCGCTATCTCTCGCTGGGTGAGGCCTCCAAAGAAAGCAAGTTCGATGACCTGGCGCTGCTCGGGGGGAAGCTCGGCCAGGGCGGTGTGGACGATGCGGCGTTGCTCGGCGAGCTGGGCGTTGAGGGCAGGGTCTATAGCCTCGCCGGCCGGCAGTTCTCGCTCTTGCTCCTCAGGAGACGCGGTCTCGTGGCGCTGCCGACGGCCGCGGGCGCGGATCTCGTCCACAGCGCGGTTGCGGGTTACGGAGATGAGCCAGGTAAGGAAGCGGCCGCGCTCAGCCACGTAGCTGTCGGGCTTGCGCCAGAGCCGAACGAAGATCTCTTGGGAGATATCCTCAGCCAGATGCGGGTCGTGCAGGACGCGGAGGGCGGTTGAATACACCAGATCGCTGTACCTGTCGAATATTGCCTCGAAGGCATGCCTGTCGCGGCGGGTGAGCTGCTGCATGAGTTCTTCATCGCTCAGCTCCCCGCGGTTCGAGTCACTAGATGATACGTTCACGTGCGCCAAGCCAGATTCGTCGCGTGTTCTGGACACCGCCAATGCGAAACCATTCTACACGGCGCGACCTGACTGGTGCATCTCAACCTTGTTACACTAGGGGAAAGGAGGATTCCCGTGCCGCGATCCGTTCCAGTCAGGCAGTTCGGGATGCTTCCATCGCTGGTGCTGGCCGCGCTCGTGGTCGCGTGTGGCGGCTCTGATGGGACGCCCCCGCAGCCGGCCACGCCGTCGCCTGCCGTGGCGGAGACGCCTTCGCTCACTGCGGCGGCGGACAGCATGCCCGGCGATGAGGATACCCTATATGCGCCGGACGTGGTGAAAGAGCTGCGGCCATCTGTGGTCCATGTCCTTAGCGAAGCGGCGACGCTGGACGTCTTCGGGCAAGTGACGCCGACACAGGGTGTAGGCACAGGCTTCATCATCGATGAGGAAGGGCACATCGTCACCAACAACCACGTAATAACCGTAGACAGTGACCAGCCCGCTCAGAGGATCACCATAACCCTCGACGACGGGCGCCAGTTCCGCGCCAGCACCGTGGGGCGGGACGCCCCGACCGACCTGGCGGTGCTGCAGATCGACGCGGAGGGCCTGATCCCGGTGCAGATGGGTAGCTCCAAGGCGCTCCAGGTGGGCGACGACGTGCTGGCCATCGGCAACGCCCTTGATCTGCCCGGCGGACCGACGGTGACCAAAGGTGTGGTCAGCGCCAAGGGACGCCTGATCCAGCAGGACGGGATAACGATCCCGGATGTGATCCAGACCGATGCCTCCATCAATCCTGGGAACTCCGGGGGGCCCCTGGTGAACAAGCGCGGCGAAGTCGTGGGGATCACGACCGCCGTGATCCGTGGTCAGGCGGAAGGCATCGGCCTGGCCATCTCGATCGACAGCGCGCGGCCAATAGTGCAGGAGCTTATCGAAAGTGGGCGAGTGGACCGGGGTTTCCTGGGCGTGACGATCGTGGAAGTTACGCCGTCGCTGGCGGACAGCTTCGACTTGGCGGTGGATGAGGGCATCGGCCTGCGGGACGTACAGGCCGGCGGACCGGCTGGGGAGGCGGGGTTGCGGCCGGGAGACGTCATTGTAGAGCTGGCCGGCGAGGAGATCGGTAACTCGGGTGAGCTGTTCCAGGCTCTGACTGACCATCGGGCCGGGGAGACGGTCACGGTTGAGTTCTATCGAGGCGACACACGGATGAGCGCTGAGGTGACGCTGGGATAGCGGCAACGAAACGAGGTGGGACCATGCGCTACGAAGACGGTTTGGGCAGGACGGTGGAGGTGAACTCGCCACCGCGGCGCATCGTCTCGCTGGTGCCCAGCCTCACGGAGGCGCTGTTCGTGATCGGCGTCGGCGAGGCAGTGGTGGGCGTCACCGACTTCTGCGTGGAACCGAGGGAGGCCGTGGCTGCCAGGACTAAGGTAGGTGGGACCAAGACCTTGGATGTGGTGCGGGTGGAGGCGCTGCGGCCCGACCTGGTGGTGGCCAGCGCCGAGGAGAACCGCAAGGAGGACATCCAGGCGCTGGTGGAAGCGGGGCTGCGCGTGTTCGTGACTTTACCGACGACTGTCGCAGGCGCGATTGACCTGCTGGAGCAAGTGGCGGCGATGACTGGGGCGGCCAAGGAGGGCGCGTGCGTGGTAGCGGAGGCTAGGGAGGTGCTTGGTGAGCTAGAGTCGTTTAATGAGGGACGCGAGCCGGTACGGACGTTCAGCCCCATCTGGCGTAATCCGTGGATGACTATCGGGCCGGGCACCTACATGCACGATTTCATTACGGCATGCGGCGGCGACAACGTGTTCGGCCTGCGGCACGAGCGCTATCCGCGGGTGCAGCTCTCGGAGATGACAGAGCGGGACCCGGAGGTGGTGCTCTTGCCGGACGAGCCCTACCCGTTCGGGCCCAAGCACGTCCCGGAGATCAGCGCCTTTCGGGAGGTCTCGGCGGTGCGGCACGGTCGTATATACCTATTGGAGGGAAAGCACTTGTGCTGGTATGGGCCGCGGATAGCTGGCAGCCTGCGCCACGTGTCGGGACTCATGGCAGGTGGAGGCGCTTGAGGTGATATGCAGATTGGAGTATGCTTGTAGGCTGGAGCACATGAGTTCTGTGCTCCAAGGTGGGTCGTAGATGAACACGCTAAAGACGTTATTTCTGCTGGTTCTGCTCTCAGGGATATTCCTGGCCATAGGCGGGCTTGTGGGGGGCACAACAGGGCTGATTGTGGCGGGCGTGATCGCTGCTGGGATGAACTTCTTCTCGTACTGGTTCTCGGACAAGCTGGCCTTGCGGATGTCGGGTGCGCGGGAGGTGACCCCGGACCAGGAGCCGCACCTACACCGCATCGTCGATGAGGTGGCGGCGATGGCGGGGATGCCAAAGCCGAAGGTGTACGTCATCAACAACGATGCTCCCAACGCCTTCGCCACCGGGCGGAACGCCAAGCACGCCGCTGTGGCCGCTACCAGCGGCATCATGCGCATACTGGACGACCGCGAGCTGACGGCGGTGCTGGGCCACGAGCTGGGGCACGTCCGCAACCGCGACATCCTGGTGAGCGCGATCGTGGCGACGATAGCGACGGCGATCATGTTCATCGCTTTCATCGGGCGGTGGTCGCTGTTCTTCGGTTTCGGGCGCTCGCGCGGCGGCTACGCTGGCATCGTACAACTCATCGCTCTGCTGGCGATGCTCATCCTGGCGCCGATAGCGGCCACGATCATTCGCATGGCGATCTCGCGACAGCGGGAGTACGGGGCAGACGAGACGGGGGCGCAGATCACGCGTACGCCGCTGTCGCTCGCGAGCGCGCTGGAGAAGCTGGAGACGCAGTCGCGGGCGCGGCCGATGAACGTGAACCCGGCGGTGTCCCATCTGTTCATCGTCAATCCGCTGAAGGGAGCGCGGAGGCAGCAGCAGGGTGACATGATGATGGGGTTCTTTGGGTCTGAGACGTTCAGCACGCACCCGCCTATCCGCAAGCGGGTCGAGCGATTGAACGAGATCGCGCGGAAGATGGGGACGTACGCCTAGACGCTGGCTGAACTGCACGGATCGGACGGGCCTCGATGTGGCGAGGCCCCTCTTGATTTAGAGCAGGAGGTGATCACGGATGGAGAAGGACGAGGAGAGACCGGACGCTGAGCGGGAGGAGGGGAGCGGCCGCCGGAAAGGAGCTACTGAGTCCCCAGTCTCTTCAGGACCCGGGTCAGGGTCGCTGGGGCAAGGACGGTCGGAAGGGTCAGGAGGCTACACGCAGACAGCGCTGATCTCCGTCGCCGCCGTCGTCGTTGGCGTTGCGTTGTTCGTGGCGGGGTTCCTCACCCATTCCCTGCTGGAGGACGACGTTGATCTCGACCCCGTGAACGAGGCGCTAGCCACCTTGAATCAGCAGACAGGCGAGATCAATGAGAGGCTCGGCGGTGCCGCGGCGTCGCCGACGCCCGCGCCACCGGTGACAGCGACCGCTGACGATGATCCCTTCGTAGGGCCGGAGGACGCGTCGGTAACCGTCATCGAGTTCACCGACTACCAGTGACCGTTCTGCAAGCGTTTCCGTGACGAAACGCTGGACCAGATCCTGGACACGTACGAGGGTCAGATCAAGTTCGTGGTCAGAGACTTCCCTCTCAACAGCATCCATCCCCACGCCCAGAAGGCGGCCGAGGCCACCGAGTGCGCTGACGACCAGGGCAAATTCTTCGAGTACCATGACTTGGTGTTCGCCAACCAGAACGCCATCGATGTGGACAGCTTGAAGGGCTATGCAGCCGAACTGGGCCTTGACACGGGAACCTTTGACCAGTGCCTTGACGATGGCAAGCACGCCGCGGAGGTGGGAAAGGACCTCGACGACGGCCGGGCCTCCGGGGTCACGGGCACGCCCGCGTTCATTATCAACGGTCAGCTGGTGTCAGGCGCCCAGCCATTCACCGTGTTCCAGCAGGTGATCGACGCCGCGCTCGCTGAAGAGGGGTAGGCCGAGCAGACCGCAGGATATCACGTGGCCCACGCGGGGGGCGAACGGCCGACTTGATGTGAAAGCGGGTGGGTTCTCACCGCGCTACTTTGCTGTACCGATGCGTGCGGCAGATTGCCGATGATAACGTACCTCAGCAGATCGTTGGATTTGATCGCCTATGGGGTGGCGATGTTCCTCCTCTTGATGCTGGTCGCGCTTCTTGACGAGCTTGGATTTCTAGGAGATTGGAGTGTGCCAACGCGGACAGCCGCCCGAGGGGTCGCCTTTGGTCTGCCGGCGTTCTTGCTGGCGCTGATGGCCGGACGTTGGTGGGGCGGATTCGTGGCCGGACCAGCGATCTTTCTGACATACCTATTGGGGTCGATGGGCGATCTCGAAAGGTTCCGCGACAGCTATCTGCCCTTCGAGGCGGCCCGGTGGTACAGGGGATACGAATACTGGTCTCCGCCTCTTGCAGCAGCGACCGGCCTAGGCATCCGACGAGGTGTTTCAGGAACACTGGGACGTCTGGGAATGCGGGTGGGATGAGAGTGGCAGTGATGCCTACTCATCGTTTCTTTGCCCAGGTGGTCGGCAGNNCGAAAAGGAACGTGACCTGACGCCGCGGTTCTTCAGCTCTCACGCCTTCAACGCACCCGCTCCGGTCCCTAACCAACTTCATCTCCCATTGCGCCTGCTCCCGGCGATACCTCCGTGCTGGGCAGGGGGTTGCGCTAATGCCGCTCTGCTCTATCACCGAGGACGACGTGGTACACGGCCTCCGCGAGCGCGGCCTGCCCGTGAGCAGCTTCGACGATCCAACGGGGAGGGAAATCTACACCCCTGGTCGTCCTTCCGCTCACCCTTGCGAGGTACGGTGAGGCATCTTTGAGAAATGGTGGCTAGCGGACGGAGGGGACCCCCTCTCCCGGCTGTTTGCCGCCGCGCCAGGGGAGGTTGCGAGCGATGACCTTCGCGGCCAGGTAGAGCGCCACAACTGGCACGGCCAGGGGCAGGAACAGGATGAAAGCCAGGCCGACCAGGGGCCCCAACGCCAGCACCACCGGCAGAGGCAACCGGAAGTAGGTGACGCCCTCGCCCAGCGACAGGTAGTCGCCACCCTCCGGGATCTGTACGAGCTCCCAGGTCTTCCTGTTCAGGTACGTGCCGCTGGGGGCAAGCGCGCCCGGGTGGTACTCCTGAAATATCTTCGCCAGCATCTTCGGCTTCCTTCCCGTCGCCCGGCTCGATATCAGTCGGCTGTGCGTCTGCCCTAAGCCTAAGTGAGTTCCGCTCGCCCGCAAACGGGCAAGCGCTGGGAAGGAATGCCAGAAGACGCCCCATAGCGGGGGCAAGAAACGCCCTATTCTGTGCCGATTTCTGCCCCAGTAGCCAGGGACAGGGGCAGAGGTGCCTTGTGGACCGCACTGCCCCTGGGCAGGCGGCCCCTAGCGTTCCACGTCCACCAGTCCAGACCGGATGGCGAACCTCACCAGTTCGGTGCGGTTATGGATATCCAGCTTCTCCATGATGCTGGCGCGGTGGCCCGTGATGGTCTTCACGCTCAAGCTGAGGAGCTCAGCAATGTCGCGGTTGCTGTGCCCCTCGGCCAGGAGCATCAGCACTTCCTTCTCACGGTCGCTGAGCTCGTCCAGGCGACGCTGCCCTTCATCTTCCTCCCGCGCCTCCAGATAGCGTTCGACGACCGCCTTGGCTGCCGAGGGATAGAGGAAGGACTCGCCGGCGTGTACCGCCCGAATGGCCGAAACGAGCTCGGTGCCGGCGGCCTTCTTGACGATGTAGCCAGCAGCGCCAGCCTTGAGCATCTGAAAGACGTACTCCCTGTTGTCGTATTGAGTGAGGACGAGAACCCTGGTGGGAAGCCTGCGCTGACGCATTTCCAAAGCGGCTTCCAGGCCGCCCAAGCGGGGCATGGCGATGTCCATCAGCACGACGTCCGGCCGGAGTTCTTGGATCTGGTCCAGGGCCTCGAGACCGTCCCCGGCCTCACCGACCACCTCAATGTCCTCGTGCATGTTCAGGAGAGCACGCAGCCCATCTCTGAGCACGACGTGGTCATCAGCTATGAGGACACGGATCTTCCGCATCGCTACCACCTTCTCTTTCCAGAGGAATGCTGACCTTCACCAGCGTGCCACCGCCTGGCTCTGAGACGATCTCCGTAGTCCCCCCCAGCAGGGTAGCCCGCTCCTGCATGCCTAGGATTCCCCAGCCGGGTCGCGGTGTCGCCGATTTCGTAATGCTACCTACATCAAATCCCACGCCATCGTCCTCTACCTCGAGGCTGATAGAACTGTCTTGGAAGTCCAGGCGCACGAAGATACTCGCGGCTCGAGCATGTCGCGCGGCGTTGGAGATGGCCTCCTGGCCGATCCGAAACAGGGCGGTTTCCACCTCGGCTGGCAGGCGCTTTTCGTCTCCTGTGACCCGCACGCGAACGCGCACATGCTCCATCTGTAACCGGCTTTCAGCGTACCAGCGCAAGCCTGCCACCAGTCCCAGATCATCCAGAACTGACGGTCGCAGGTCATAGATCAGGCGGTGGACGTCTTCCAGCGTCTCCGTCGCCAGCTCCATGAGTTCCGTGAGCTTCTCCCTAACGTCGCCCTTTTCCATCCCCGGTGCCAAGGCGGCCGCCTCCATTCCCACCACGAGGGCTGTCAGAGCCTGGCTGGTCTCATCATGGAGTTCGCGGGCGATGCGGCGCCTCTCCTCCTCTTGAGCGCTGATCACCTTCTTGAGGAGTTCACTGCGCGCCGCCTCCTTGCGCCGCACCTCTTCGTAGAGGGCAACGTTCTCTTCAGCTACCGTTCGCAGGTGATCTCGAGACGCCTCCAGTTCCCGGGTGCGCTCCTGGACGCGCGCCTCGAGATCGCGGCCCCAAGCGTGGGTGGCCTCGAGCGATTCCTTGAGCCTCGCGCGCATTGCGTCGAAGGCCTTGGCCAGGGTGCCGATCTCATCCTCGCCCAGGTTGGGCACCGGCTCCGACAAATCCCCGGAGGATATCTTCTGGGCGGCCCCAGTGAGTACTCGCACTGGGCGAAGGACGCTGCGAACGGTGGCCCAGGCGAAAAGCAGTGCCACGAGGATGGCGGGGATGCCGAACCAGAGGGCCCGTTCCTTGAGACGCTGGGCCGGGGCCAGAGCCTCGTCCTCCGATTGACGGATGAGTACTCCCCACGGTGCGGACTCCAAGGGGGCGAAGGCCATCACCTCGGTCTCCCTCTCTGCCCCCCCGGCTGACTCACGACACCCGTGGCAGGTACCCGACGACGCCCGCTTTTCCTTGATGAGGGCCGCTATCTGTCCTTCATGATCGCTTGTCTCCAGCGTTTGGCCGGGGCGAGTGCTGGCAAGGACGATTCCCTGGTTGTCGAGGATTTGGGCGTAGCCGGTCTCGCCCACACGCGCAGGCCGGATCATGTCCGTCAGATCCGTGTCGCTGAGGACAATATCGCCTGCTATCAGACCGGTCAGTTGTCCGCTGGAGCCTCGGATCGGCGCTACCATCGAGACTGCGGGCTTCCCATCGGCTACAGCGGCGGACAGACCGGAGACGGACGGCCTCTCGCTTTCCATGGCCGCCTCAACGTGGGGATAGGACCCAATTGTCTCCCCCAGCATCCATAGGTATGAGGGCTCCGTCCAGAGCACCGTACCGTCGGCGTCCGTCAAGTAGACGCGGGTGAAGATGGAACCTGACAAGGTCCGATGGAGGGCTCGCTCCTCAGGCTGGAGGTCGGAATCCTCCAGGTCGAATCCTTCGATGACGGTCGCCTCTTCCAGCACTCTGAGGCCCTGGCGGACGACGTAATCGACGTGGCCGGCGCTGGCCTCGGCCAGGGCCTGCCGCTCATCCAGAGTACGGTCGATGCTCTCGTTGACGGCAAGCAGACTGGAAACGCTGAAAGCAGCCAGTATGCCGGCTATGCCGATAGTCACCAGGATGAGTACCCGCCACTGGAGGCTTCGTCGCATCACCCCGGTCCATCGAGCCTGCGGCGCTGCCGCCGCGTCGGCAGCGTTGGTCACCGCCTGTCCGATCGCTTGGGACTCAGCCGTGAGTCGATCTGGACTGCGCGCCGCAGGAGCGCCCGAAGGCACGTCCTGCGGCGAGGCAAAAGAAAGGGCCTCTCCGCCCACCAGGCTAGAGTATTCCTGTGGGTGCTCATCCTGCAGTCTCTCAGAGGAAATCTTGCCCGTGAACATGGAAGTGTCGATAGGGAAGACGGCGGGGTTCAGGATGACGTCGTAAAAGTGCCAGACGACGACTACCAGCAGGGCCAGCAGCGCCTCGCCGCTGTGCATCTCTTTGGATGCTGCCACTAGTTCTCCCGGAAACATGCGCGTCACGTAGGTAGGAAACCAGAGCACAAGGCCCGTCGCGATCATGACGATCGCCCCGAACACGATGCCCCAATACTCGAACTTCTGCCGGTAGTCATAGCGGCCAAGCTTGGGCTTGTCAGGGATGAGGCCTACGGAATAACGCACCATGTCGAAGGCATCACGAAAGTCCTGGAACGTTATCATCATGCTTGGCTTGAACCGCCGGAGCAGGATAGATAGGCCGACCTCGATGAGGTGCAAGACCGCCTGGAACATAAGGACGCAGGCCAGGACGCGGTGCAGGAAGCGAACGTTATCGATGCCGCCGAGTGCGTTGATAATCGACACCGAGAGGCCGGCATCGTCGTACTTCTGAGGCAATCCGGTGATTGCGAGGGCGACAAAACAGCCTGCCAGCAGCCAGTGCTGGACCCGCTGCCACGAGTTGAAGCGGACGTAGCTCTCCGCCTGAGGGGCCTCTCCCACCCGTTCTACCGCCTGATTAGCTACGGTCATACTGCGCCCATCCACTACCTGTTGCGTGCCAGCCGCCACATGTCAAGGGCGATGTTGAGAGCCAGCCCTACCACAATCAGGGGGATCATCACCTGGTAGAACCGCTTGACCAGAAAGACCAGCGGCGATTTGTCCAGGCTGGCCTCGTAGTGTGAGAGCCATGCCGAGGGAAACCTGGATGTTGCATCTTGGTGGCATTTCCGACAGGTCTCCACCAGGTTCTCTTTGATGACCGGTGAGTCGGGATCGTCGACTTCCTTGATGTCGTGCACACCGTGGCAGTCAGTGCAGACGGCCACGTCCGGCCAGATCTCCGACGCCTGCTCTTGGTAGAAGCCCACCGTCTTGCCGTGGAAGTCGTCCATGTAGGTCTTGAGCACGCTCGATGAGATCTCGTACTTGTCCATGAGTTCCTTGTCGCCGTGGCACTCGGCGCACAGATCCACCGATTGCTGTCGGAACGATGAGGACTTGGCAGCGGCTATGTTGTGGACGCCATGACAGATCACGCAGTCAGGAACGTCGGGATTCTCCTCCTGCAGGGCGGAACCGTGGACGCTTTCCCCGTAGTCGTTGTAAATCTCATTGTGACACTCGGAGCAGGTCTCCACGATGCGGAGACGGGATTCGTGGAGGCGGGTCATCGTGTGGGCCTCGTGGCAGTCGGTACAGATCGGGGCGTCGGCCTCACCTTCGGACATCGCCTTAAAGTGGATGCTGTCCAAGGTGCGGGTGTAGTTCTCGAAGTGGCACCGCTTGCACACCTCGTACTGCGCTCGGGCGTAGTCGCGTTGGCTGGCGAACTCCGGCAGCGGGTGGGGATACCGGCGGTTGGCCTGGTGGCAGTCGACGCAGTTCAGCCTCTCACCGTGGGCTGACTGCTGGAAGGTCTCGGCATCGATGTACAGCGACTGCATGTCGTCGTTGGGGAACGTCATGCTAAGGTCACGGTTTCCGTGGCATTTCAGGCAGGAGAGATTGGGGTCGTCGCGGACATTGGAGGGCCACGCGGAGCGCTGCGGGGCCGGTGTCGCCTCCTCGCGCACAGCCAGACCTCGCTCCGTGCTCACGACCACTAGAACAAGGGCAGCGGCGGCGCAAACGGCCAGCGGCACGAGGAGTCGCGCTGTCCGTAGCCAAACGGCCGCCGTCCGGGACTCGTCGAGCCTCCTCATCTCCCTGACTCCGAGTCTCCCCGGCGATCCTCTATCCTTGCCGTCCGTGCGGCCCGGCTCCTATGTTTCCGTTATCTTGAAGCGGCATCTCTCGCCCCCCCTTGCCACCGTCTCGACGATATCCACGCGCACCGGGGTGTGCCCGATCTCCTCAAACAGGTACTTCACCCAGTGGGCGCTGCAAACACACAACTTCGGATCCAGGCGAACCGCGCCCCGTTGCACGAGGGGACATACGCACCGGTTTCGCTGATTCTGAGTCCAGTGGAGGACATTGCCCTCCTGCTTGATTTCGGCCCCTATGGGCTGTGCGTCGCGCATGGCTCTGCGGAATGAGTCCAGATCCATGGGAGTGGGCAGGCCGGCAAGATCGAGGAAGGCGGCGACGCAGGACTGGGCCTGACGCTTCATGATGGTATCCCGAGAAGCGTCGTCGAGATCGTAGATCGCCTCGTAGAGGCCGCACGTTAGCCTGTCCTGGTAGCACCGGAGCTCCTCGTCCAGCGACTCGTCGATCTCGATTCGTTGTTTGTCCATCTTCCTCCTCCAGAGGTACCGGGGCTGTGTCGCCTAGTAGTCTAGCGTGCCCCCCACTCACGTACAGTGCCTCCGGACGGGATTATCGTTGGCTAGGCAGTGGTGGGGTGCGAAGCTGGGCTTGCGATACAGAGCAGTCATCTCATCCCCCAGTCGCCCGCCCGCGGACTTGGCTCGCCGGCCCTTCGGCTCCGCGGACCCGGCTGCCTCTGTCTGGTCGGCCCTCAATGGTCGCCAACTCCAGGGCATGCTCCTCGGCATAGGCTTCGCGTGACATCTTGCCCGTGAAGATCGCGGGGTTCAGGGGGAAGAAACGCGGATTCAGGTGAACGAAAAACATGTGGACTATGAAGATCCACAGGATGGCGAGGATTCCCTCATCACTGTGTGCCACAAAAGCGACAGTTACAACGTCGCCGGGCAAGACATTTGACACCAGTACCGGGAACATCAGGACCAGACCGGAGATGCCCATGACAGGCATTCCCCAGAAGATCGCCCAGTAGTCGAACTTCTCCCGATAGCTGAAGCGGCCGAACTGGGGCTTATCTGAGGACAAGCCAAACCAGCACTGGAGGTCCTGGAAGAAGTCGAGCGCGTCTTTGGGCGTAGGTATCATCCAGACAGGAGCGGGCTTCTTTAGAGCAACGGTGCTGTAGACGATATACCCCAAGTGGTACAAGCAGTCGACGATCATGACCAGTCCGGCGAAACGATGGATGGTGCGCGCGGCATCAAGCCCACCCCACACACCGATGAGCCACTGGCTGACCTCCCAGTCCGGGAATTTCTGGGGTAGACCAGTGAACGCCAGCACCAGGAAGCTGGCGAGCAAGACAAAATGCTGCACCCGCTGGTTGGCGTCGAAGCGGACGATCTCCTCGGGTAGAAGCGCACGACTGTCGGGGGAGGCGACTCCCCCGGACCGCGTCCCTCGGGCCGCATGACCCTGAACTGCCTGGGCCTCGAAGGGCGAGAGCGTGGCTGTGGCCGTGTGGGGACCATCGGGGTTGTGTTCGCGGCGGTCGCCCGGATTGCCGCCAGGGCTGTTCCCGGGGTTACCATCGCCAGGGTCGTGGTCGCCGGGGTTGTCACTAGGATTGTCTCCTGGGTTGCAGCCGCCCCGGCCGCGGCCACCGGGGTTATGCGTCGGGTTGCTGCCGCCCGCGTTGCCGTCGCCGGGCGCGCCGCCGCCCTTGTGGCGACCGATGAGCCAGCCAAAGCCCTCGAGGCTTACCATTAGGAGGCCCAGACCGACAACGCCAGCGGTGAGGACGAAGAAGAAGCGCTCTCCGTAGTGGGCAAGCTGGGACAACTCCTCAGATGTAAACTCCTCATGAAGAGCGAGGGTGCTGGCGAATTCTTCGTTGGCACCCGGATGGCAAGAGGCGCAGACAGCAGCCAGGCTAGCCGTAGTGCCCACCGGCGATGCCGGGTCGTCCGTGTCCATGACGTCATGGCTGCCGTGGCAAGACGTGCAGGTGGCCGCGTACAAACCATCCACGTCCGACCCCACAAGCTTCATCACCTTGCCGTGAGGGCTGTCTAGGTACTTGTCGTGGATATCGGTATCGAGTCCATAACGTGCCATGAACTCCTCATCGGCGTGGCAACCTCCGCACGTCTCGGCAACGTTCCCTGGGAAGGCGGGTGAGCTTTGGCTGAGAACAGGGGGGATGTCGTGGCCGGTCACCTCCGGGCTGTGGCAATCGAGGCATGTGGCCGCCCTCGGATCGGCATGTGCGCTCGCTTTCTGGAGCGTGCGTTCCTGATCGTGGCAACGGCCGCACAGCTCTTGCACCGCAGGCGCTTTGATGCGCTGGCCAGTGGCGAACTCAAGATGGCAATCTGCGCAGTCAACGGAGCCGTGGGTGGAGGAGGCCAGCGTCGCCTCATCGACGCGGAACTCCTGCCAGGGGCGGCTGCTGACATCGGGCTCGTAGTCGGGATCGTTGTGGCAGCCTAGACAGCCGTGCTCATCGACGGCGGTGGTGGCCCTGGCCCTGAACGTGACCTCGCCGCCGGGGGCTCTGCTGACGCTGACGACCAAGCCGATCGCGGCAAGGGTCAAGGCCACTGCCACAACCAGCAGCAGGTTCCTTGCCAGATTCCGCCTCGACACTGGCTTTGGCCACCTCCTCTAGCGGAACACGAGCGTGTAGAGGATGACCATTCCTGCCACCATGAGCAGGCCACCCAGCAGAACCAGGGCAACGTCCCACACCATGAATATCTGTCGCTGTAGGGGGAAGTGGCCGCGCCGGGCCACGGCTGGCTGGCTGGCGAAGAGATGGCGGCGCATGTTGCCCAGACCCAACACAGCGAAGAACCCGCCCAGAACAGCGATCGACCAGCACGAGATGAAAGCTAGGACAAAGGCCGCTGGCTGCAACGGTTGCCTCCTCCTTCCGGGCGCTCTAGCCAGACGTCGGTAGGACCGCCGCCGGGAGATGAGGCATGGGAGTGGGCACGGCGCATGCCACGAGGCGATCGCGCGCGACATTCCCGAGGAGGGCCGTTCCGGTCAATTGCCTGGTAAACGATGCCAAACTCGTCTTCCGTTCTGGCAGAACATCTGCACTATCGGGGTGCTGCACCTTCAGCCTAGAGCACTCCGCCCAGCCGCCACAATGACACCCACACCCCATGTGAGGGGGCAAGAGCGTACCAATGACCTAGGCTACGTGCTATGGAGCCCGAACTCAGGAGGGCGTGCGGGCCTTGCCGGCCTGCCCTCAGACCTCGGTTGGGATGATGCCCTCGCGCATGGCGTATTTCAGTAGCTCCAGTCGGTTATGCACACCCAGCTTCTCCATGAGGTTGGCGCGATGATTGTGCACCGTATGTTCGCTGATGCTGAGCAGTTCGGCGATCTGCTGGTTAGTATGGCCAGCAGCCACCAAGTGCATGATCTCCCTCTCCCGATCGGTCAGAAGGTCAACCGGCGTTCGCTTATCTCCCTTTTTCACGCGCTCCAGGTAGTCGTTCACAAGGAACTTGGTCACGCTAGGGTTGAGGTAGCAGTCTCCATGATGGACCGACCTTATGGCGGTCACCAGTTCCCATTCCGGCGCTGCCTTCGTCACGTATCCGCTGGCACCCGCCTGTATGGCCTGGAAGAAGAACTGCTCGCTCTCATGCATGGTCAGGACCAAGATGTGAGCCGCACGGTCGTCTCGTTTGATGCGGCGGATAGCTTCCAGGCCTCCCAAGCCGGGCATGCTGATATCCATGACGATGACATCTGGCTCCAGTTCGTAAGCCCTGTCGATCGCCTCCAGCCCGTTCTGGGCCTCGGCCGTGACTATCATGTCGGGCTGGGAGTCGATTATGAGCCTCAGGCCGGACCGCACTAGGGCGTGGTCGTCGGCCAGCAGAATGCGGATCTTGTCAGTTTCCATTCCTCTTACCTTCCGGCCGCCGGGCGCAGTTTGGAGGGCTTCATTTCCTCGCGGGACTCCTCACCGGCCGTCGGTGAAACGCTGATTACTAGAGTAGTTCCTTTGCCGGGCCGAGATCGGATCTGTAGCTCGCCCCCTATCAGACGACACCGTTCTTGGATACCGACAAGCCCCAGGCTCTTTCGTCGCTCAGCTCCCAGCGCTCGCTGCACATCGAAGCCAGCGCCATCGTCATGCACGGTCAGTCTCACCTTGGAGCTGTTAAAGGCGAGTCTGACCGTGACCAGATCCGCATCGGCGTGCTTGGCCACGTTGGTCAAGGCTTCCTGAGCGATCCGGAACAGGCTGACTTCCGTCTCCGCCGGCAGGCGCTTCGGAGAGCCAGAGACCTCCACTTTTGCCGATATCCCCGTGCGGCCTGCGAACGTTTCAGTGAAGTATTGCAGGGCATCGGGCAGTCCCAATTCGTCCAGAGCGCTCGGGCGTAGATCCAAGGCCAGGTTGCGTATGATGTGCATCGCTTCCAGTGCCAGCTGACGCAAGGAAGCGGCTGTCCGCTGTATTTCAGGCGTGGGGCCGGACGCCTCGATGTGACTCAAGCCGAGTTGCAGGGCGGTGAGGGTCTGCCCCGCCTGGTCGTGGAGCTCCCGCGCGACGCGCTCGCGTTCCTCCTCCTGGGCCTTCACCACCTGCGTCATTCGTTCCTGAAGCAGGGTGATTCGTTCTTCCCACATGGCCAGGGCCTGGGTGTGTAATGCGGCCACCTCATCGCGGGCCGAGCGCAAGGACTCCACCATCCTGTCGAACGCTTGGGCCAGAGCCGCGAACTCGTCACGGCCAGCGGTGCCGATGGACCGATCCAGTTCGCCGCGGCTCACTCGCTCGGTCGCATCCAGCAGAGAGCGCAGGCGGTTATTGATGTAGGTTGCCAGGGGATGGCCGACGGCGAAGATGAGCGCGGCTGCCGCCAGCAGTCCGCCAATGATGAGAAGCTGAGTTTTATTGATGAGGGAAACAGCGTCGCCGCTGAGGGATTCGCTGTCCTCAAATGCGATGTGGCGCATCGTGTGGGCGGTGTCCGTCAGTGCCTGGAACTCGCTTATGGAAGCGGCGTGTAGAGCCAGTGCCTCCACTTCTGACCCTTCGTCCGCGAGGCGAAGGATGTTCTCGTGCACAGTTAGATAGGACTCGTAGTCCTGTCTTAGTTGTGACACCGCTGGCGGTGTTTGCTCATCTCCGAACGTCTCCTCGTATCCAGCGAGGTGCTCATCGAGGTCAGCACGGGTCACCGTCAGCTCATTGCGGATTTCCCTTCGCTCCAGTGGATCACTGCCTCCGATGTAGGACAGCTCCTGGGAACGCAGCAGGAGCAAACCCTCAGGGATATGAGTGGCGTGTTCCGCCCTGACGATGCTCTGGGAGTTAACTTCGTTGGTCGACTCCTCGGCGCGATGCAGTTGCCAGTAGGCCACGAAGCCAATTGCGGCCAAGACGAGTAGGAAAATGTTGAACGCCAGAACGAGCTTCAGGCGGATCGGCACGATGAAGACCTCTCATGCCAGCTCTCACTGGCGAGGGGCGTAGAACGAGCGAAGCAATATGGTAAGTATGTGGGAACGATTTCACTCATGTGATTATGATAGCACGGACGCCAGTCGCTGGTTCTACTCACCTTTCCTGTTGACGAAGCGCGAAGCTGCGGCAGGTCAATGAAGCTTCGACGAGTCTTCTGGTTGGTGTAGACTACGACACTCGGCCCTTCCTAACAATGGCCTGTTCGGTCTATGTGCGGACGACGTGCGTGTGCGCTTGTCCCTGGTCTCTTCGGTTCGGCCAGCCGAGGTCTGTGGGCGGGATCATAGGGCTGCCGAGGAGGCTCAGGTGAAGACGAACGAGCAGAATGGCGTGTGGAGCAACATGATACGACGCGCCCGCTTGGTGGCGCTCGTGGTTCCTTGGGTCTGGCGAGACTAGCACGCAAGTGGGTAGGCATATGGTGTGACGGAGCCATTGGTGGCGCCAGCGGAGTTGCCTTACGGTAGATAGTGAAAAGCGTGAAGGGCGATGAGCATCCGGTTCGACGCTCTGCTGCCCAGGTCGCCGCGCACTGGCATGTGGCGATCGCAGGCTTCCTCCCTTGCAGGAGATCTACCCTCGGGAGGGTTCGCCGGCGCGACGGCCGTGGCGGAGACGTTGGAGTGTGTTGGTAGGCTGAGGACGCTATGAACGAATCACCATCCAGCGAGCGCGGCTCTTCTGAGCATCACCGGGACGCGTTGCCGGAGACGGAGGGAATGGAGGAGGCGAGAGAAGTGAGCAAAACGCGAAAGTACGGTGTGATTGGGGGGATCCTTGTCGCAGCCGGTATTCTCGCAGTCGTTTTCGCAATCTGGATGCTGCGGGGAGATGACGAGTCGGTGGAGACCATCGGTGGGGACGACCGATCCTTGGAGTGGGTGACTGACCTTGTCTATCCCGCCGAGCTTCTCTGGGACGATTCCCTGGATTCCGCCAGCATGCCCGCTGATGTCGCCCTTCTCGACGATCGTATCTTCGTGCTCGACACAGGCAACAGCCGCATCCTCGAGATCGACGACGCGGGCGAAATCCTTCAGGAACTGGACGCCCACAGCGACAGCCGCCTTGACCTCCAGAACCCGATGGCCATGACGGTCCACGAGGGCAAACTCTACGTGGCCAACTCCGGTGCCGGCAATGTCATCGTCCTCACCGACGAGGGAGTGGTGGAAAGAGTGATCACGCCGGAGATCGACCCACCCGAGCACCCTCTGCGACCCCTCGGGATCGCAGTCGCCCGCAACGGCGATATCTTCCTGAGCGATCCGGACAACCATCGCGCTATCCGGCTGGATCAGGACGGCGGCCTGGTCTCCATCCTGGGCTCCGGCCTCCGGGACTCCGGAGAGTACGGCTTCAACACACCGGGAGGCCTGTTTCTGGATGATCAGGATAACCTCTACGTCGTGGACATACTCAACTACAGCGTGAAGAAGTACTCCCCTTCAGGGGAGTTCCTCTTCAGCGTCGGTGAGGCCGGAGATACGGAAGGCGCATTCTCCCGTCCGAAGGTGGTGGCTGTCGACGGCGACGGGCGCATGTTCGTCTCCGACACACTGCTCGTGGCGGTCGAGGTGTTCCAGTCCGATGGCGTCTACCTGGGTTTCATCGGCAGGCAAGATCCTGAAGACAAGCGATCCGGATCCATGTTCCAGGCTCCCCACGGCCTCAAGATCGACGGCGACACTCTCTATGTCGTGGATCGCTTCGCCGGCCTGTTCGCTTTGCAGCTCCAAGACTGATACCACCCGGTATCCCATTCTTCCATTGACACGCCACCGCGAAGGATATGGCACCCTCTCACAAATCATATGGCACGCCGGTGCCATCGAAACACTTTTCACAATTGTCTAACGTGAGAGGTGAACAAAGTGAATCGACTCCACCTCACAGGGGCGAAAATGATGCGAGCGACCACTGTGCGCACTCCCACTCCTAGTTGGTCGTGGCTCAGGCGACTGGCTCTCCTCGGCGTGGTGGCGGCCATGGCGATGGTGGCGGGCATCGGGTACCAGGGAGCGAACGCGGAGAGCTCCCCACAGCTCAAGAACATGGCCGTCTCCGTCATGCCTGAGTACGACCAGCCGCGAGTGCTGGTCTCCTATCGCGGCGAGATGAACGATGATGTCTCTCTTCCGCTCGAGATGCAGCTTCGTCTTCCAGCCGACGCCAGCATCGAGCACGTCTGCTCGATCAGGCAGCCCGGCGAGGAGCACATTTGCCAGAAATATTCGGCGGATCAGGACGGCCAGTACTTGGCCCTCACCTGGGAAGCAGTCACGCCCATCATGTACGTGGAGTTCTACTACGGCTCTGTCTCGGGAGCGGGCGAGCGCTCCCTGGACTTCGACTTCTGGCCTCCCTACGAGGTAGACAACCTTGACCTGTTTGTCCTTGAGCCTGCCGAGGCTACGGACTTCTCCCTGTCGCCCGCGCCCACTGATTCCGTGGAGGAACAGGGGTTCCGCCATCACAGCTATAGCTTCCAGGACTTGCCGGTAGATGAGGCCGTGAGCGTTGAGATGACCTACGCGCGGCCGACGGGCCAACCATCAACACCAGCACGGGCCGCCGCCACCACCGCTGCCGACGACAGCGGTGGCATTTCCCAGACCGTGATCCTTACCCTGGGCCTGGCTGGGGCCGCCGTCCTCGCCTTCGTGCTGTACAACGTCCTCGCCCGCCGCATTGGGATTCGTCTCTTCGCCGTTCCAGGGCGAAGGCCTGGGGACAGGGAAGGAGCCGCACGGGAGGACACGTTCTTCTGTAGGCAATGCGGCGGATCGGTCAGGCCGGAATTCGACTTCTGCCCTCGCTGTGGCCAGGAGGTCAGGAAACCCCCGAAGGAGCAAGGATGAGCGAGATGCGACCGTCTCGCTCTCAGGGCAGGGTAAACGGGGCGAGGCGATCTGAGACGGAGTTGACTTGTTGATGACGAGGTGCGACTGGCGATGACGCGCATGGATGATCACAGGCGGATCCAGGCGACGCCCGCAGGGCAGCGGGCGGGATGGTTGCGACGCAAGCGCTTTCTCATCGTCGGCCTGGTTGTGGCAATCGCTCTTGGGTATCTGGGGTTCACGGCGTTTGAGGGGGCCTCGATGTACTACCTGACCGTGGACGAACTCCTGGCCCGCAACGAAGCCGCCTATGGCGAGCGGGTCCGTCTCATGGGGAAGGTGGAAGACGGCTCCGTAGTGAGGGACTCGGAGACGAATACCCTTCATTTCGACGTGGCCAATGAGAACGGCATGACGCTGCCGGTGGTCTATTCGGGAGTGGTGCCGGACGCGTTCAAGCAGGGGGCCGATGTGGTGGTGGAAGGGAGCTTGACGCAGGCGGGGACGTTCCAAGCCGACTCGCTGCTGGTGAAGTGTCCCAGCAAGTACGAGGCGGCGCCGGAGGATCAAGTCCGGGAGGGTGGTGGCTGAAATGGCTGACCTGGGCTACGCAGCGATCATCACCGCCTTCGTTGTCGCGGTCTACGCGGCGGTCGCCGCCTTCGTGGGGTCGCGAGGGCGCATCCACGAACTGTGGCTGAGCGCCCGCAACGCCGTGTTCGTTGTCTTCGGCCTGACCAGCGTTGCCTCAGCCGCTCTTGTCTACTCGTTCTTTGCCCGCGACTTCGGCATTCGCTACGTGGCGGAGCACTCCAGCTCTGACCTGCCGCTGACGTACACCCTCGCCGGCTGGTGGGCGGGCCAGGAAGGCTCACTGCTGTTCTGGGGGTGGGTCCTGTCTCTCCTGGCCGTGGTCGTTGTCCTCCAGGGAGAGAAGCGGCACCGGGAGCAGATGCCCCTAGTGGCAGCCGTGATGATGGGCATCCTGGCGTACTTCCTGGGTGTCATCGCATTCGCCGCCAATCCTCTGGAGAAGCTACCACTGGCCCTGTCGGAGGGCGCCGGTCTGAACCCGCTGCTCCGCACCTCGGACATGATCTCTCACCCCACCACGCTTCTCCTCGGCTACACCATCTTTACCGTCCCCTTCGCCTTCGCCATGGCAGCCCTCATCAGCGGGCGTCTGGATGATTGGTGGATCCGCTCCACCCGCCGCTGGACGCTGGTGGCGTGGCTGTTCCTGAGCCTGGGCAACCTGTTCGGCATGCTGTGGGCGTACCGGGTGCTGGGCTGGGGCGGTTACTGGGCATGGGACCCGGTGGAGAACGCGGCGTTCATGCCCTGGCTCACGGGCACTGCCTTCCTGCATTCGGTGATGATCCAGCAGCGGCGGGGGATGCTGAAGGTGTGGAACATGGCGCTCATCATCATCACCTTCTCCCTGTGTCTGTTCGGCACGACAGTGACGCGGAGCGGCATCCTTAGCTCTGTTCACGCCTTTGCGATGGGCGCTGTGGGGCCGCTACTTCTCACACTTCTGGGTATTGTGTTGGTGGGGTCCCTGGGTCTCCTGTGGATGCGCCTTCCCGGCCTGCGCAGCGAGCACCGGTTGGACTCCATGGTCTCCCGAGAGGCCAGCTTCCTGGCGAACAACCTTCTGCTGGTGGGCGCGGCGTTCGCCGTGTTCTGGGGCACTATCTTTCCGCTGGTCTCGGAGGCTGTGCGGGGCGTGAAGGTGGCGGTAGGCCCCCCCTTCTACGAGCAAGTGGCTGGTCCCATCTTTCTGGCGCTGATTGTGCTGATCGGTGTCTGCTCGCTGATCGGCTGGCGGAAGGCGTCTGTGGAGAACCTTCTACGCAACTTCCTTCTGCCGTTGATACTGGCGGTGGCGGTAGCCGTGGCGCTCTACTTATTGGGTGTTGGGCCTTTGTTGGCCGTGCTGGCGTTCGCGGCTCTGGCCTTTGCGGCGGGCACGATCCTGCTAGAGTTCTACCGAGGTGTGCGCGCCCGTCACCGCCATGGTGATGGTTATCTTATTGCCGTCCCTCGGCTGGTCTGGCGGCACAGGCCCCGCTACGGGGGCTACATAGTCCACCTGGGGGTGGTCCTTCTCGCCCTGGGCATCATCGGTTCCCAGATGTTCTCCGCCAATGCGGAGGCCACGCTGGCGCCGGGCGAGAGCATGGAGATCCGCGATTACACGCTCACCTTCGATGGACTGGACGAAACCAGCAGCCCCGATTCGGCCAAGGTAACGGGAACATTGGACGTCGCCCGTGGCGACGAGCACATCGGCACCATCGAGAGCAGTAAGCGGTTCGAGGGGCGAGACGGGGAGCCGGTCACTGACCCGGGCATCTGGACAGGCGTGAGGGAAGATCTCTACGTCATCCTTGGTGGCTGGACGGAAGACGGCAACGCCACGTTCAAAGTGTTCGTGCACCCACTGATCATGTGGATTTGGATCGGTGGGGCTGTTCTCGTGGCGGGATCACTTATCGCCTCCTGGCCGGACGCTAGAGAAGAGCGTCGCGCGCCTGTACGCCGGTGGCTGCCCGTCGGGGAAGTGGAGACGAGCCGTGCGTAGGTGGTTGGTGCCCTCGACTTTCCTTTTGGCCTTGGTCCTGGCGTTGTGGCTCTTCGCTCCGTCCCTGGCCGTACGGACCGGGCCTCGGCCCGCTGACGCGGATGGCCCGCCCACCGTCCACGAGGTAGCCAGCGAGCTCATGTGCCAGTGCGGCTGTGCCATGACGGTGGCTGCCTGCCGGGAGTCCATGGAATGCACCGTGGCCGACAGCATGGTGGCGTCCATCCAGAGCCAAATAGACGCTGGCGAGAGCAAGCAAGATATCCTCAACGGCTTTGCCAAGATCTACGGTGAGCAGGTCCTAGCTGCACCTCGCAAGAGCGGTTTCAGCCTGACGGTATGGGTGGCGCCCCTCCTGGCGGTCATTCTCGGGGGAGCGTTGGTTTCCGCCCTTGTCTGGGCCTGGGTGAGACGTCGGCCCACTCCCCTTGGAGCGGAGGTGTCAACCGAACCATCGCAAGACCTCGACCTGTACGAAAAGCGGGTGGATGACGAGTTGAGTCTCCTGGGATAGGGAACGCTGATGATCTATCTGGTGATCCTCGTGGTAATGCTGGTGGCCTTCACGGCGGTTGGCTGGCCTCTAGTCATCAGCTCGAGTGGCAGCCGGCGGGAGTCGAGGACAGTCTTCCCCTGGGATGACCTGATCAGTCAGCGGGATGCCGCGTACCGGGGAATCAAGGAACTGGATTTCGAATACGAGTTGGGAAACCTCTCCGAGTCGGACTATCGGCGCCTGCGCCAGCGCTACCGCACGGAGGCTGCGACCACCCTCCGCAGTCTGGACGCCGCCACGGCCGGTGGCGGGGACGCGCCGGCAGCCGATCCTGCACCATCGACGGAAACCGTCGCCGCCGATTCGGTCCAGGCGGAGCTACCCTGTCCGTCCTGCGGGAGGCCGACGGAATCCGGCGATCACTACTGCTGGGGCTGCGGCGAAGAGCTGGGCCGCCAGTGCGCCAGTTGCGGAGGCCTCGTTCAGGCGCGGCAACAGTACTGCGGTAGGTGCGGTGCTCGTCTGGAGGGGGAGGCATGAGAGGGCTGGCCGTCATCGTATCCAAGGGGATGCTTTGCGATTTGCAGCCCACCCGGTGGTCTGGGGAGTAGCGATGGCTGAGGCGGCAAGCGTCGCGCGAGCGGTGGGACCCAGGGTGCAGCGCATCTCGAGCGTCTGGGACGTCCAGGTGCTGGGCTTGTGGAAGACCTTCGGCTCGCTTGCGGCGCTGCGGGGCGTGAACCTGAACGTGGGCCCCGGCGAGCGGCTGGCAATCGTGGGTCCCAACGGCTCGGGGAAGTCGACGCTGGTGAAGGTGATCGCCACCTTGCTGCGGCCGTCGGCGGGGACGGTGCGGCTGGCTGGTCTGGACGCTCAGAGCCAGGCTTTGGAGGTTCGGCGGCTGGTGGGCGTGGTCTGCCATCAGACGTTTGTCTACGAGGAACTGACGGCGTTGGAGAACCTGGAGTTCTACGGGCGACTGTACGGGCTGTCCCATGCCAGCGATCGAGCGCGACAGCAGTTGCGCCTGGTGGGCCTGGAGGGGCAGGCGGATGTCGCGGGGCGTGACCTGTCGCGGGGGATGCAGCAACGGCTGGCCCTGGCCCGCGCCCTCATTCACGAGCCGCCCATCCTTCTGCTGGACGAGCCGGACACGGGGCTGGACCAACGGTGGACGGCCTTTCTGGTTGAGCTGCTGGCCGGAGCGGCGCAAGAGGGGCGCACCGTGCTCGTGACCACGCACGATCTGGAGCGCACCCTGGACATGGCCGACCGATTGGCCGTGCTGAATCGGGGCAGGGTTGTGTTCGACGCCAAGCGAGATGAGTTGGATGTGGGAAGCCTCAAGGAAGCCTACCTTCGCCATACCGGCGCCACGGGTTGAGGGCGGGTTCGTGGCCTTCGTGGCACAGGCCTTGACCGTGGCGGCCAAGGACGTGCGGTCGGAGCTGCGCAGCCNNTTTGCCCTCCTGGTGCTGGTGATCTTCAACTTCGCCTTCGACCTGGAGGGAGAGATGTCGGAGGTGGCGGGGCCGGGGGTGCTATGGGTAGCGATCGCCCTTGCCGGGATGATGGGGTTGGGCCATGTTTTTGCCAGGGAACGGGAGCAGGGCGGCCTGCAGGGGTTGTTGCTGACGCCGATGGACCGCAGCGCCATCTTTCTAGGGAAAGTAGGGGCCGCTCTGCTGTTGACCTTCGCTCTGGAGCTGGCTCTGCTTCCCCTGTTTGCCGCCTTCGCCGACGTGTCCATCCTGTCGCTGGGGCTGATCGCGGTAGTGGTGCTGGGGACTGTCGGTTTCGTGACGGTGGGGACGCTGTTCTCGGCGATGGCAGT
>JABAOH010000738.1_pt2 | contig 24459 bp, 19 predicted proteins | sample 7062181 | NCBI WGS metagenome assembly JABAOH01 (sample SAMN14538630, study PRJNA623070) | marine sediment metagenome | biome: marine biome [ENVO:00000428]; feature: marine pelagic biome [ENVO:01000023]; material: deep marine sediment [ENVO:00002113]; isolation source: pool of 5 deep marine... | reverse complement strand
GGCAACTTTTTCAATGAGTATCTCTACCAGGATAACCAGAATTGCAGCACCCGTTCCGATTAGAATACCCTTAGCTCCAGGAGAAATCTGAAAATAACCAATAATTGGTCCAGCAATAATAACTAATAAGCGAACAATCCAGATAAACAATAATTTTCACCTCCTCATTTTTGTTTCTATATAATTAAATATTCTACTCTGCATGCGCCGGCTAAAGCCGCCGATTACCTCAGAAAAAAGGTGACAGGCACCTTTTTTCAAGCCCGGCCGAGACGTAGTTTTTCAATAGCTTCATTAACTGAAGACACGCCAATCAAATCTATCTTTCTCTTTTCGTGGAATTCTTTCAGATTATGACTGGGTAATACGCAGGTTTTGAAGCCCAACTTTTCCGCTTCACTTACCCTTTTCTCAATAAAAGTTACTCCCCGCACTTCACCAGCCAGACCGACTTCACCAATGACCACTACTTTCTCGCCGACAGGTCTATTCTTAGCTCCTGAATAGATAGCCGCTATAACGCCCAGGTCACAGCCGGGTTCGTAAATTTTCACGCCTCCGGCGATATTTAAGAAGATATCACAACTTTCCAGATGGAGATTAAAATTTTTCTCCAGCACTGCTACCAAAAGAAGTATCCTATTGTAGTCCAAACCACTGGCCTGTCGCCTGGGCAGGTTAAAATTTGCCCTGGTGACTAAAGCCTGCAGTTCAACCAAAAGTGGCCTGGTTCCCTCTAAAGGCGCCACCACAACCGTTCCCGCAGTGGCAATGCGTCCCTCGAGAAAAATCTGTGAGGGATTCAGGACCTGCTTTAATCCATCGCTCTTCATCTCAAAGATGCTAATTTCCGAAGTGGTGCCATAGCGATTCTTCTCCACCCTCAAAATCCTATACAGGTGATCCCTGGACCCTTCAAAGTAAAGAACTGTATCCACAATATGCTCTAATACTTTTGGGCCGGCAATTGCTCCCTCTTTAGTAATCTGTCCCGAAATGAACACGGGAATTCTTCTGGACTTGGCTAAATAAAGAAGTTCCTCAGTGCACTGTTTAACCTGGCCCACGCTTCCCGGTGAACCACTAAAATCATCGTGGTAAACCGTTTGGATTGAATCGATAATTACAAATTTTGGTTCAATCTGTTTAATCTGATTAATTATCTCTCTAATATTTGTCTCAGAGAATATTATCAATTCTGAAGAATCTACCCTCAACCTCTCAGCCCGCAACTTTATCTGTTCCAAAGACTCTTCTCCGGAAATGTACAGGCATTTTTTCCCGGAAGCTGCCAGACTTCCCGCCACCTGTAACAGCAGGGTCGATTTGCCAATACCAGGAGAGCCAGCTAACAGGACAAGTGAGCCAGCCACCACTCCTCCCCCTAAAACGTGGTCGAACTCTGATATCCCTGAAAGAAACCTCTCCTCGGGCTGAGATTTGATAGAACTGATCGGGCTCGGCTTTGCCGTGGAAAGCCTGCGCTCTTCCCTCAAGCTAATATCTATATCCAGTCTTTCCTCGACTAAACTGTTCCACTTGCCGCAGGTAGGACACTTGCCCAACCAGCGGGCGGACTGGTACCCGCATTCCTGACAGATAAACGCCGTCTTTACTTTTGCCAATGTTATCTCACCTTAAAACAATACCTATACTGCTATTGACCGTGCCCTGATTTAATATGTCCTCGCCATTTATTCCCAGATAGCACCAGTCGTTTATCCTGAACCTCGCTCCCGTATTGAGCCAGGGCTTTTTTCTGGAAAGATGAAAAACTTCTGCGTCTATTCCTATTCTGTCTTCGACTGGCCAGAAAGCTCCGCCAAAACCACCGCTGGAACGAATAACCCCACCGTATAGAGAAAACAATCCCCAATTTTTGCCCGCGTTCACGGTTACGCTATTTGCTCTCTGTTCACCCGAATCGTTGTCACTGTCACTGTCTCCAATATTGTTTACCGAAAAGTGGTAGAACCTCTCCTTGCCAGGAATCAGGAAGAGACCAAAGTCACTTCTCAGCTTCTCATCGTTCACGTTATAATTTAACTGGTATCTCCAAGTCGTTTTAAAATCAGAAGTTCTCCGCAAAACCTTCTTAGCCTGCTCAGAACTCTCCTGTAGACTTTCTACCACTTGTTCAATCTGTTCGCCCATCTTTTCATCAGTCAGCAGCCTTCCCATTACTCCTTCCCCTCTATTGATCTTTTCTGCAACTTCGGCGATTTCATCCAGGCTTCGGTCAAGCTTTTGCAGGGAACTGGTGATACTTTCCTGGTTTAGACCATCGGTTATTTCCCTTATATTAGCAGAGAGTTGGTTAAGATTCTTGATTGTCTCCTCTAACTCTTGCCCTTCGGGGCCCAGAGCTTTATTCATTTTCCTGGTGACATCTCCGATATTATCCAGAAATACTCTCAGAGACTTGCCCAGTTCCTCCTCTCCACCAATCCCTCTTATCTCCTCCACCAGATCTCCCACGCCAAGTAAGATTTCTTCCACAGCCGTATCAATACCAACAGGGTCAATACCTATGATAGTATCCCCTTCCTCCAGGAGTGGCTCTTTTTTTGAACCAGCAGTAATTTCCAGATACTTCGTACCCACAAGCCCGAAAGAGACAATTCTTGCCCGTGCATCCCTGTGGATTCTCACATCCTTTTTTATGGTAGCAACCACCTGAGCTTTATTGTCAACAAGTTCGATGTCTATAACTTTCCCTACGACCACTCCTGCTCTTCTCACCTGGGCTTTTTCCGGAAGTCCGCTAACATCGTTGAAAAGGATTTTTATTTTATACCTCTTTTCCAGATGGATATCGCCAAGAAGGAAAGTCACAATTACCAAAGCTACCAAACCACACAGAACAAAGAGCCCCACCTTTGTTTCCTGACTCAACATCAATCTACTCCTTTAACTTCATCTTTATAGGTCCCTCGCTTGAGCCAGTAATAAACTGTCTCACCACAGGATTTTTCGTCTCTCTTATCTCTTGCGGCGTTCCTATCTCTTCTATCCGACCCTCGTAAAGCATGGCAATCCTATCGGAAACCTTATAGGCAGTGACCATATCGTGAGTGACGATAATAGAAGTTATCTTTAGTTTTTCTTGTAAATCCAAGATTAAATCGTTAATTACATCAGCCATAATCGGGTCGAGGCCAGTTGAGGGTTCATCGTATAGAATATACTTAGGGTTCATGGCAATTGCCCGGGCAAGCGCCACTCTCTTCTTCATCCCTCCGGAAAGTTCAGCAGGCATTAGCTGCTCAATCCCTTGCAGGCCGACCAAAAGGAGCTTCTCAGAAACCCTCCTTTTTACCTCTCTCTCATCAAAATCGGTCAACATCCGCAAACCAAAGGATATGTTTCCTCCCACTGTTAAGGAATCGAATAGAGCGGCTCCCTGAAAGAGCATACCGAATTTCTTTTGCACCTCAGCCAATTCCTCCATTCCCAATCTGGTTATTTCTTGACCATCTATTTCAATTTCGCCCACTTCCGGCTTCAATAACCCGACAATATGTTTTAAAAGGACACTCTTTCCACAGCCACTTCCACCTATTATGGTGATTGTCTCTCCCTCTTTTATTTCCAGGTTCACTCCCCGTAGAACTCTATTACCCGCAAAATTCTTATGAACATCATTAATCTTTATCATATTTCAACTCATCCTCCTCCGATGAAATCGGAGACTCCAGTCCTACACTACGAGATTTAAAAATGGGTGGCGCCAATTCCAATGGAAACCAGAAAGGCTGTCAAGAAGTAGTCTGAAATTAAGATTAAGACCATAGAAATTACTACTGCAGAAGTAGTTGCTTTCCCCACTCCTTGCGCTCCACCTTCACAGGTAAAACCCTTATAACAACAGACCATAATAATGATTACGGCAAAAAAGACAGATTTTATTAGACCTTGATACACGTCGTCAATGCGCATAAAATTTAGAATTTCGTCTCGATAAACGCTTGCCGGAATATTAAAGGAATAGACACTAACCACAAGTCCACCCAAAACGCCAATAATATCTGCTAACAGGGTAAGGATGGGAACCATAATCAGGCAGGCCAAAAACCTGGGGACTGCCAAATACTTTACAGGATTCGTACCCAGAGTATACAGAGCATCGATCTGCTCTGTAACCTTCATCGTCCCCAGTTCAGCCGCTATCGCCGCACCAACTCTACCAGCCAAAACCATAGAGCCTGTCACCGGACCCAATTCCTTAACCATGGAAAATCCGACAGCCATTCCCACATACACAGGCTCGCCAAAAAAATTGCTGAAAGCGTAGCCGGTCTGTAAAGCCAAAACCATTCCTGTAAATAGAGCCGTAAGGCCGATTACGGGAAAGGACCTTACTCCAATCTCCATCATTTGACTTACAATATCCTTGCTCCTCAGCGGCCGGCGTCCAATCCAGTAGATTGTCTGGCGGAATAATTGTGTTATCCGCCCCAAGCCACTGGTTGCACCTAGAATCCTTTCACCTACGTATCTCAACAATCTATACTCCACTTTCCCACCCAAATTTAATCAATTTCACTCCTGGTAATGCTTGCCTTATCTCTTAATGTCCTCAACCATTTCTCATACTGTTCTTCCATTCTCTTCTGAAAAATAAAGTTCCGCAGGTAGTCTCGAACTTCCTCTAAACTCTTCTTTTCTGACGCCTTCTTCTCTATGCATTGAATAATATGGTAACCATACTCCGTTTCCACCACATCACTAATTTCTCCTACCTTGAGAGCAAACGCTGCCTCCTCAAACTTTCTCACCATCTGACCCCTTATGAAGAACCCAAGATCACCGCCCCGGGGAGCAGACGGGCCTTCTGAATACTTTTTCGCCAATTCCGCAAAGCTGGTCTCTCCTTTCTTAACCTCTCTTAAAATATCTCTAATTCTCTTTAGAGCTTTCTTCTTATCAGTATTTTCATCAACTTTAATCAATATGTGGCGCGCGCGCACCTGCTCCGGCTCCACCATTTCCGACTCATTCTGTTTATAAAAGTTTTCAATTTCACTGTCCGTAGGAGAAACAACCTTTGCTTTAATCTCCTGGTCAATCAATTTTATTACCATTAATTGTTCCTTCACCTGTTCCCTAAATTTTCCTTCCGATAATCCCTGCCTAACAAGTTCTTGATTATATTCCTCTTCCGTCCCAAACCTCTTTCTAATCTCTCCTATTCCATCCTGAATCTCCTTGCTGTTCACCTTGACTTTCTTCCTTTTAGCCTCCTGGATCAAAATCTTCTCATCGATCATCTGTTCCAGAATTTTGTCCTTGAGCTCTTTGATTTTTATTTCTTTATCCGGACCGGTTAGAAACTTTTCATACTCTTCTATTACGGGTTTAGCTCTTCTTTCGTATTCGCTCATAAGTATCATTTCACCATCAACAGTAGCCACAGTCTTGTCCACGACTTTTGCCCCCAGGGAACTGGCTACAAAAAGACAAATAATGGCGAATAGAAAAACTGCCTTGCCTTCAGGGCTTTTCCGATTTTGCTTTTTCTTCATCTTTAGTCTCTCCTTTACTTTCTGATTCAATTCCTATTGAAACTTTGTCTAAAAGGTCATAATTAACCGAAACCATCGATTCCTTCTTATACTTTTCCATTAGTCTGTCCAGTTTCTCGTTTTGGATTGTCGTCCTTATCTCATAATTTATCTCCTCTTCGGTCTTCTTTCTCTGCTGCTTTTTACTTGTTAACTTAATCAGATGGTATCCAAATTGAGTCTCTATAATCCCGCTAATATCATTCTTGTTTTCCAGAGCAAATGCAGCCTCTTCGAACGCAGGAATCATTTCTCCCCGAGAAATATAGCCCAAATCGCCTCCCCGGGAAGCTGTCATTGAATCGATTGAATACTTTCGTGCCAACTTTTCGAAATTGGCGCCGTCCCTCAATTCGTTTAGAACATTCTTGGCTTCTGATTTTCTCTTTACCAAAATATGGCTTACTCTTACCTGTTCGGGATTTGCAAATTTNNGGGATTTGCAAATTTCTCCTTATTTCTCTCCAAATATTCTTTTACTTCTTCATCCGATACGACAATACGGTCTTTTTGCAACTCCTGAACCATCGTCTCCAGGAGGATGCGATCTTCTACGTTCTTCAATCTCCTCTTTATGTCTTCCCTTTTATGTAATCCCTCTCCTTTTGCCTTCTGTATAAGCACGGCCTCGGCAATCATACCATTGAGAAGCTCTATTTTACCCTCATGCGTGGCCAGGAACCCTTGATAATAAGAAGGAATCTCGCCAATTCTTACTTGAAATTCTTCAAGCGTGATCTTTCTTCCTTTAATGCGGGCCAATACATTTTCATTACCCTTAGTTTTGAAAAAAATAAGTAGCCCCAAGCCAATAACCAGACCACCCAGTATCAAAAATAAGACTTTTCTTTTCATCGTGTCTCCTTTTATCCCGATTTATCGGGATGGATAATTAAGATGCGAAATACTACCCACAAAAAAATATTATACCAGATTATGTCAATTTTTGCAACAAACCCTTCATCTTCCTCACCGCTAACCGTTCGCTTTCAAATCTTTCCTTTAACTTCCCTTTGAACCTGGAAGCGTAATCCCAAAGCCTAATTGAAATCTTAAATTTTTCCGTCTGCTTAAACTTAACTTTCTCTCTCAAGCCCTTAGTTAACTTTACAAATTTATCCGCTGGCACTGGAGTTTGTGGACTGAATTCAACCTCCACCTCGCCATTCATTTCACTAATCTTCTCCACCCCTAATCTTTTAGCCAATTGGCGAAGCTCTACCAGTTCAAACAGGGTCAAACAGGGCAGCGGAATATTACCGTAACGGTCTTCTAACTCTTCTCTTATCTTCTCCAAATCCTGAGAGTCAGCAGAGGAGGCAAATTTCCTGTAGATATTAATTCTCTGAGCTGGATCGGGAATATAGTCCACAGGAATGTAAGCATCTACCTGTAAATCTATTTCCACAGGTCGCTCCCGTTCTATCTTGATTCCTTTTTCACTCTTAACTGCCTCTTCCAGGAGCTTGCAATAGAAATCGAATCCTACCTCAATAATATGTCCATGCTGTTCTGGTCCGAGAATATTACCCGCTCCGCGAAGTTCAAGATCCCTTAGTGCAATTTTAAAGCCGGAACCCAACTCAGTGCACTGGGCAATAGTCTCCAGTCTCTTTTCAGCAATGTCACTAAGGGGCGACCGGCGCGGATAGAAAACATAGCAGTAAGCTTTATATTTATCTCTGCCAATCCTTCCTCGCAATTGATAAAGTTGTGCCAGACCTAACTCCTGTCCATTGGTAATTATCATCGTATTAACATTGGGAATATCCAGTCCTGCCTCTACTATAGTGGTGGCCACCAGGATGTCGTAATCCTTATTTATGAACTTTACCATTACTTCTTCCAGTTCCCAAGCTGCCATCTTGCCGTGAGCAACTCCCATCCTCACGTCAGGCATCATCTTTCTTAGACGGTTAGCAACTGTGTCGATTGTTTCTACCCGATTATATACATAGAATACCTGACCTCCACGCGCAATTTCGTTCCTTACAGCCGTCTCTACAATGTCCTCATTGTATTCTCCTAAATAAGTTTCAATAGGAATGCGTCCCTGCGGCGGCGTATCTATGACTGACATATCCCGCACTCCCCCCAGAGCCATAGAGAGAGTTCTGGGAATAGGTGTAGCAGTCAGGGTCAAAACATCGACCGTCTTTCGCAGCTGCTTCAACTTCTCCTTGTGGCGGACACCGAACCTCTGCTCTTCATCAACCACCACTAATCCCAGATCAAAAAACCGAATATCCTTCTGGAGAAGCCTGTGCGTGCCAATAACCACATCAATTGAACCCTGCTTCAATTTTTCAACGATTTCTCTCTGCTCTTTTTTACTTCTGAATCTGGAAAGCATCTCAATCACTACGGGATAGTCAGCGAATCTCTCGGAGAAAGTGTGATAGTGTTGTTCAGCCAAAATCGTGGTGGGAGCAAGTACTGCTACCTGCTTACCGTCAAATACTGCCTTAAGGCCAGCCCGCATAGCCACCTCTGTCTTACCATAACCAACGTCCCCGCAAACAATCCTGTCCATCGGTTTTTGGCGAATCATATCCTGCTTAACTTCTTCAATTGCCCTTTCCTGATCCGGGGTGGTTTCATAAATGAAAGCATCAGCAAATTCTTTTTCGTAATGGCTATCCGGAGGGAAAGCATATCCCGGTAGTTTCTGGCGGGCAGCATATATCTCCAGAAGTTCCCGGGCAATCCGCTGAACAGATTTCTTTACCCTCGCCGTTACCTGACGCCAGGCAGTACTATCCAGAGAATATAATTTTGGCTTGTACCCCTCAGTGCCAATATATTTTTCCACCAGATTAAAATCTTCAATGGGTACATACAATTTATCGTCCTTGGCATACCCAATCGCAATATAATCCGTGAACCTTCCTTCCACCTCTATCTGCTTAAGACCCAAATATTTTCCGATACCATACCTTTCATGCACAACGTAGTCACCGGTATTAAGTTCAATCAAGTCACTGAGTCTTCTTGCAGGATACTTGAGTTTAGGGTAACGATGCCTTATCTTGTAGCGACCGAAGATCTCCTTTTCCGAAATTACCACGAGTTTCAAGGCAGGAAAAATAAACCCGGAATTCAAATTCCCTATCCTGAAGTGAGGAAATACATCCTCTCCTTGTTCCCGCAACAGCTCTTCTAACCTCGACTTTTCTCCCTCATTGTTACAGAAGACATAAGTTTCCCAGCCCTCCTTTCGCCAATCTGCAAGTTCCTGGCAGAAGAATCCGATTTTACCATGGAACGAAGGCGGTGACTTCGTGGAAAAACTGACCGCATTCCTTTGAGGCAAGATGGACAAATAAACCTCGGGAAATCGCCGCCTGCCAATGGACGATGGACGCTCAACATTATCCAGCAACACCACTCCTTCCTGCGGGAAATAATCCAAAACAGTGTGCGAACTTTTCTCCTCTGATAATTTTGCCGGAATAACCCTAGCCTCTACTACAGTGCTTATCGACCTTTGTGTCAGGGGGTCGAACCTGCGCATCTGTTCAATATGATCCTCAAATAATACCACCCTGAGAGGATGGTCGAAATTAGGAGACCACACATCCAAAATCTCACCTCGCAGGCTAAATTCTCCCATACCCTCTACTATATCAGTTCTTTCATAACCACCGGCAGTCAGTTTTTCGCTTATCTTCTGATAGTCAATCTTTCCGCCCTGGGATAGAGTTAAGGTAAGGAGGGAAAATTGGGAGGGAGAAATAATTTTCTCTTTTACTCCATCGAGAGTCGTTACCACAAGCGGACCTTTTTGAACCGATAGATAATAGAGGGAGACAAGAGAATCTTCTCTATTCTCTTGAGAAAAAAGGCTGCTCTCCAGTCCAAAAGCTTTGAGGTCTTCCCTTAACCTTTCCAGGTCATCTTCTCTTTCTGTAATTATTAATAGGGCTTGAGAAATTCTTTCCTTTAGTCCCAAAATAAAAAAAGCTTTGGAACCGCCCCAAAGCCCTGAGACTTTTATTTTTCCTTGTTTGCTAAGTATCTTCTGAGAAATTTCTTCTAAGATTCGATTCTTTTCCCAGAATTGAACTAATTCATCCTTCATAAACATATTCCCCAAAAAATAGTACCAAAAAAGCTCTGCAAAATCAAGTAGTCAATCCATGCAATTTTATGATTTGGTAAAGGTCGGTAGCAGTTTGGCAGGAGATTAGAAAGGGATTCTAAAAATCAATATGCGTACTTCAGCTGACGAAACAGCTAAAAGTCGTTACTTCTTTAGTAGTCTTTCCTTAAGAATCTTATTAACCAGTTGGGGATTCGCTTTGCCCTGAGTCTTTCTCATTACCTGCCCAACCAGATGTCCTATAGCCTTCTGTTTACCTTTTCCATACTCTTCCACAGCATCTGGATTTTCCTTTAATACCTCTTCCACTATCCTGCTAATCTCTTTCTCATCAGTAATCTGGACCAATTTCTGCTCCTGGACAATCGCTTGAGGATTCTTCCCGGTATTAAACATTTCCTCAAATACTGTTTTAGCAATCTTCCCCGAAATTATTCCTTTGTCCATTAATTTCAAAAGGTCCGCCAACTGCCCGGGAGAGACCGGGGATTCCCTCACCTGTTTATTCACTGTATTCAACCTTCCCAGAAGCTCTACCATTACCCAGTTAGTAACCATTTTCGGATTATTGTACGATTTAACCACTTGTTCAAAATAGTCTGCCAGCGCCTTGTCACTAGTAAGCACACCCGCATCGTATTGGGAAAGCTTATATTCTTTTATAAACCGTTGCCGGCGCATATCGGGAAGTTCAGAAATGGTCTTTCTGATATTTTCTATCCTTTTTTTCTCCGCTACTAAAGGTACCAGGTCCGGCTCAGGAAAATAGCGATAGTCATGAGCCTCCTCTTTACTCCTCATAGAATATGTCCTTTCTTTTTTCTCATCCCACAGTCTCGTCTCCTGGACGATTCTCTCTTCACTCTCCAATGCCTTAATCTGTCTCGTAACTTCGTATTCCAAGGCCTTCTGGATGGCTCTGAAGGAATTCATGTTCTTAACTTCTGCTTTCACTCCCAGTTCTTTCTTGCCCACTAATCGCACGGAAACATTCGCATCGCAGCGCAGCGAACCCTTCTCCATATCGCAATCTGATACTTCCAGATACCTCAGTATATTCTTTAAAGTGGTAAGATAAGTATACGCCTCTTCGGGGCTTTTGATGTCAGGGGAGGAGACTATCTCCAGAAGGGGAACGCCACAGCGATTGAAATCGACGAGACTTCCATCAATTTCCCGGGAACCAATATTGTGCAGGAGTTTTCCCGCATCCTCTTCTAAATTAATTCTGGCTATGCCCACTCTCTTCTTTGCACTATCGGTTCCTATTTCCAGATAGCCATTTTGAGCTAAGGGCTGTTCGTATTGGGAAATCTGGTAATTCTTGGGCAAATCAGGATAGAAATAGTTTTTACGCGCAAATATTGAACGTGAAGGAACTTCACAGTTTAATGCCAGAGCACTCTTAATCGCATATTCTACCGCCTGCCTGTTAACCACAGGCAGTACCCCCGGCATACCCGTACACACCGGGCAAGTATGAGTATTTGGCGGCGCACCAAATTCAGTTGAGCACCCACAAAATAACTTAGATTTTGTCTTCAGCTGGACATGGACTTCCAGGCCAATTACAGTCTCATATTCTGCCATACATTCACTCCCAGAAAGTAACAGGTACTTTTTCCACGAGATTGCTTCACTTCGTTCGCAATGACACTTGAAACCTACAGTGCTGGCTTTCTCTTGTGCCAGTCAGTATTCTTTTCATACGTATAGGCTATTCTAAGCAGGACCTCCTCGTCAAAAGGCTTTGCCAAAAGCTGAAGCCCAATGGGAAGTCCTTTCTTGCTAAACCCACAGGGTAGAGAAATTCCAGGAATCCCTGCCAAATTTGCAGAAATGGTAAATATATCCGATAGATACATCTGTAAAGGGTCATCAACTTTCTCGCCAATCTTAAATGCCGTAGTAGGAGCTGTTGGCGTAACAATAACATCTACTTTTTGGAAAGCCTCATCGAAATCTTTCTTAATTAAAGTGCGCACCTTCTGGGCCTTCAAATAGTAAGCGTCATAGTAGCCACTGGATAAAGCATAAGTGCCGAGCATTATCCTCCTTTTGACTTCTGCGCCAAATCCTTCCCCCCTTGTCTTCTCATACTCTTCCAATAAGTTCTCTGTTTCCGGCGAGCGGTAACCGTACCTCACTCCATCATACCTGGCCAGATTAGCGCTGGCCTCAGAGGGAGCAATCAGATAATAGACCGCCACCCCATACTCGGTATGGGGAAGAGATATCTGCAAAGTTTTTGCTCCCAGCTTTTCCAGAAGCTCTATCGCCTCTTTCACTGCCCTTTCTACTTCCCCATCCAAACCCTCCACGAAATATTCCCTAGGAATTCCTATCTTAGCGCCTTTAACGTTTTCTATTAAAGATTTGGTGAAATCGGGCACCTCCACATTAACTGAAGTGGAATCATTTTCATCATAGCCAGAAATAACATTCATCAGAAGGGCTACGTCTTCCACATCTTTGCCAAAAGGACCTATCTGGTCCAGTGAAGAGGCAAAAGCAACCAATCCATAACGGGAAACCCTACCATAAGTAGGTTTCAATCCCACTACCCCACAGCAGGCCGCTGGCTGGCGAATAGAACCTCCCGTATCAGACCCTATCGCTAAAATTGTTTCATCAGAAGCCACTGCCGTTGCCGAGCCACCGGAAGAACCACCGGGAATATAGTCCAGGTCCCAGGGGTTACGAGTTATGCCAAAATAAGAATTCTCGGTTGAGGAACCCATAGCAAATTCGTCCATATTTGTCTTGCCTATGAACACTGCTCCTGCGTCTCTTAATTTCTTAACCACCGTTGCCTCATAAGGGGAGATAAAATTTTCCAATATGTGAGAGGAGCAAGTTGTCTTCACGTTCTTGATACACATATTATCCTTTATGGCTACAGGAATGCCTGCCAACAGGCCCCGGGATTCGCCTTTCCTCATATTCCCGTCGATGTTTCTTGCCTGGAGTGAAGCTTCTTCCTCGGTTAATGTAACAAAACTATGAAGTTTATTCTCTACCTGATTTATTCTATTATAAACGGACCTCACAATCTCCTCAGAAGAAATCTCTTTCTTCTCCATCTTTTTCAATAATTCGTTTCCAGTCAGTTCACATAGTTCCATCACGTTCTCCTGTGAATGGTTATTTTCTCGCCATCTTTTACTTTTTTCCAATCCTTTGGATTTCCCAGAAGTCTACCGATAATATTTACCGGGCTGGCTGGCCGTATCTCTGACTCTGTAGAAACAGGAGTCTTGCCGAAGAAAATACAGAAACCGTTTCCTTCAGGCCAGTAACCCAAATCTCCTTCCTGGACAACATCCACGGCTTCTTCTGGACCCTCCTCTACTGGAATAGCAAAATATATTTCTTCTCCCCAGGTATTAACTTTTGCCTCAATAGGAAGAGCATCCCAGATAGCCTTTGCCGTCTTTGTCTCCAGGAGTTCTGCTTCCATACTAACCTTTTCTGTTTTTATGTTGATCTTCTTTGTCATTTCTAAAGCGAAGGGATTTGGTGTGGCGAGCATTAGAATTTTTAGTCAAAAATCGAAGATCAGAGTTTAACCCCGCGAAGACGGGGGAAACTCCTGAGATTTTTGGCGATGCTCAAAGAGCAAAAAATTCTCAGCGAGCGAACCAAATCCCGAGCACACTATTCTATTACTTTTTTCACTTTAAAGTGGCTGGCTTCCACTTCCGGAGCATTGGCCAAAATCTCTTCCTGCTTCAATGACGGTCTAACCTTGTCCTCACGGAAAACATTCGATAAACGTAAAACGTGGGAAGTGGGCTCTACTTTTTCTGTATCCAGCTCATTAAGTTTATTAATATATTCTAAAATGTCTCCCAGTTGCTTTGTATATTTTTCTTTTTCCTCTTCAGTCAGTTTCAATCGCGCTAACCGGGCAACATATTCAACTTCCTTTTTAGTAATCATTCCTTTTCTCCCTTATTTCATATTTTCTTTATACGTGCATATTTTACCAAAAATTTCCTCCACTGACCATTTTCGAAAAGAACGACAATCTTTGTATCTTTACCAGAACCAGTCCGTTCCAATATTCTACCCAAACCAAACTCCTCATGCTTCACCCGCGCACCAACCTGCCACTCATCAACTTGAACCTGGCTGAAGAGAGAGGCCCGAACGTCTTTGCCTTTAGCCTCATCCGGAGAAATTTCTCCTCCCCAGAGACCTACCTTCTCTCCCAGTAGGCCAGCCTCTACCACAAAACGGGAAGGCGTATTCCACCTCCACTGTCCGTAAAGTCGCCTCTGGCTTGCCGAAGTCATATAAAGCCTCTCCTTGGCTCTGGTCATTCCCACATAACATAGTCTCCTCTCCTCTTCCATCTCTGCCTCATCATAAAGGGCATCGGAGTGGGGGAAAAGCCCCTCTTCCAAACCGGTAACGAAGACCACAGGAAATTCCAGACCCTTGGCTAAATGTAAAGTCATCAGGGTTACCCTGTCGTTTTCCTCATCCCAGGTATCTATGTCAGTAATCAAAGACACCTGCTCCAGAAAAGCTTCTATAGTCTTATCTTCCGACTGTTCTTCAAATTCTCCCACTGCAGAGACCAATTCTTTTACATTCTCAATTCTGCTCTCGGCCTCAATAGTATCCTCGCTGGCAAGTTCGCTCAAATAACCTGTGGTCTCTATTACCATTCGCGTTAACTCTTTTGCCGTTATGTTTCTACTCTTTTCTCGTAATTGTCCAATTAAGTCCATAAAACCTTCGACACGAGAAGAGCTATGGCCAGGAACCGCCTTAATCTCGCGAATTTTGGTGAGAGTTTCAAAGAGCGCTTTCTGGTGTCTACTGGCATATTGTTCCAGGTAATTCAAGGTTTTCTTGCCTATGCCACGACGCGGTACGTTAAGTATCCTTTTCAAATTAAGAGAATCCAGGGGATTGACTATAACCCTCAAGTAGGCCAGAATGTCCTTTATCTCCTTCCGCTCATAGAATCTGACACCTCCCACAATGGCATAATTTATTTTAGCTTTCCTGAGGGCATCTTCCAGAACTCTCGACTGGGCGTTCGTCCGATAGAACACAGCAAAGTCCTTAAGAATGTGCCTTTCTTCCATCAATCTGATTACTTCTTCTACCACGAGATTAGCCTCGTCGATTTCGCTATTCACCAGGGCATACTCCACAGGCATACCTTCTTCCCGATTTGTCCACAGTTTCTTTTTCTTTCGATATCTGTTGTTCTTGACCACCTTCCAGGCCATATCAAGAATGTTTTTTGTAGACCGGTAATTTTGCTCCAATTTCATAACTTTAACATCTTTATAGTCCCTTTCGAAATGTAAGATGTTGCGCAGGTCAGCCCCCCTGAATGAATAAATAGATTGGTCATCGTCACCAACTACGCATATATTCTTATGTTTCGAAGCTAAAAGCTTGGTCAATAGATACTGAGCGTGATTGGTATCTTGATACTCGTCAACCATAATATATCGGAACCGCTCCTGATACTTCTCTAATATCTCTTTTCTTTGTTTAAAAAGTCTAACCGCCTCCATCAACAGGTCAGCGAAATCTAAAGCAGAACTTTCCTTAAGCTTCCTCTGGTAAAGTTGGTAAATATCGGCTATAACTTTACGGTAGTAGTCTCCAGAAGCTTGAGCATAAATGGAAAAAGACTCCACATCGACCAGATTATCCTTAGCCCTATTTATCAGCGCTTGAGCTACTGCTATCTTAAATCTTTTCTCATCAATATCCAATTCTTTCGTACACTCTTTAATTAAGTTCAACTGGTCCATCTCATCATAGATGACAAAGTGTCTACTCCCGCCAATCTTATCAATCTCTTCACGCAGAAGGCGTGCCGCAAACGAATGGAAAGTGGAAATCCAGACACTCCTCCCCTTACCTCCCACCAAGCGGTCTACCCTTCCCCGCATCTCTCCTGCTGCTTTGTTGGTAAAAGTAACCGCCAGGATATTCCAGGGAGAGATGTGCTTCTCAATTAGATATGCTATACGATAAGTAATTACTCTGGTCTTTCCCGAACCCGCTCCCGCCAGAATCAGAAGAGGTCCTTGAATATGCTCCACCGCTTCCCTCTGTGAAGGGTTGAGGTCATCCAGTATATTATAGCCTTTGGTCCTCTTTTCCATGCACTAAAACTCCTTTTTCCCTAACCGCCCAAATGAACATGATTGTGACAGCAAATCACAAGCTTTGCTCTTTCTTAACACCTTTGCTTCTACAATATTTAAAAGATGGTTTGTAAAGAGTCTCAGGAATTCCAGTCAAAAAACGAGGACGACCTTTATCTTTCAAGCAAATCATTGTTTGACCCCCGATGAAATCGGGGGGAGTTTTGATGTGCGCCCTGCAGAGTCCAAAGTTTTTTGACGTTAAGAAATTCCTTAAGCGATGAACGAACCATCTTTTAAATTTTCCTCCCTATTGCACCATTTTCTCAATCATTATCTTGGCTTTATAATTATCCGGGTCAAGCTGCAGAACCCTCTTGAATTCATCAGCGGCTTCTTTAAGTCTTCCCACTGTATAATAACAATATCCTAAATTGAAATGGGCGTCGACCATATCGGGATTGATGGCAATCGCCTTCTCATAATTCTCAATCGCCTTCTGTTTATTTCCCAAAGTAAAATAGATATTTCCCAGATTATTCCTTGCACCCACCAGTTTAGGGTTCAATCTGCAGGCTATCTCAAAATTCCTGACAGCCTCCCCCCAGTTCTTCTCCTTTGCGTAAACCCATCCCAGCCTGTAGTAAGCCAAAGCCTGATTAGGATTGGTTTTAATAGTCTCCTCAAGTGCTGCAATTGTCTTCTGGGGATCGGCTTCTTTCTCTTCAAAGAAACCGATTTCTTCCGTCAATAGTTTGTGGGCGCGAAAAGGTTCGATTATCTCCTTTATGGATAAGATTCCCACACAGAAGACAAGGCCGATAATAGTTAGCTTTAAAGTTCTTGGCCAATCTATGGGCATCACTATCTCTCTCTTACACTGGGAAGCCAAGAGGCCCAGCACAAAATAGAAATAGACTGCAGTTATGATAAACCGCATATTAACTGAAACAAAGCTGTGGGCAAGAATTGCAGCGCTTGAGGCAAGCCATCCTACAGTCAAAATTTTCTGAGACTCTGCTCCTGAATTTTCTTTCAGCAATAGTCTCCCTTGAGCAAAGAAGGCAAAAATCGTCCAGATAAAGATACCAATTCCAATAAGACCTGTTTCCGACCAGATTTCCAGGAATTCGTTGTGAGCATAATTGACAATGAACCTATCTTGTGGCAGAATTTTCAGAAGCTCCGCTGAGGCATAGCGAGGGAAATATATGTGAAATGCTCCAATCCCTACGCCCGCAGGGTTATTGAGGCCCATTACCAGCGTATCTCTCCAGATTAGTAAACGCTCGGTGCGCCGGGCGATTATCTGGTGAAGTTTGCCAGCACCTGCTTCAATAGTCTTCTTATATCTCTGGCTGGTGGACATTAAGCCAAAATGTAGAACAAGAATGAGAAACAAAGGGATAAGAAATTTCAGCTTCCCCTTCCAGAAATTCTGCCAGCGCTCCCGTGCAACCTGTTTACTATAAAGTATTGCAAAAATCGCAAGGGAAATGATGAAGCCACCCCATGCTCCCCGCGTGGCTGTAAAGTATAAATTTAGAAGCAAAAACAAAACACAAATACCAAATAGGAGTCTCCATCCTTTCCTTTCAGTTAAAAACATAGAGAAAAATATCGGTAAACAAATTATTATATAGCCGGCAAAGAAATTGGGATTACCAAAAGTGGCAAAAGGACGCTGGTTAGGCCCATAATACGCGACGCCCAGGAATTCTCTTACTGGAAGGTGGAGCGACTTATCCAGGCTTGAGAAAATTCCAGCCAGCCAGGAAAAGAATGAAGTCAAAACATTTGCAGGATTCTTAACTGCCCAGAAAGAGCTAATTCCATTCAGCGAGACAAAGATACTTCCCAATAGCCAGGCAGAAAGTATGTAATTCAGGTTTTTTCTATCACGAATGTTGTTGGCAACGACAAAGAAAACGAATACACAAATTAGCATTCTCTGGAATTCATTCCTGGCCACTACCTTATCTCTGGAAAATATGTAATAGAGAGAAATGGCCAGGCCATAAAACAGGATGGGTAAATTAAGAAGATTGCTTTTGACAACTATCCGCCCCTCAAGCATCATCCTCGCTATCCAGAACACCAGAAGCAGGATAACAGATAGTTGCATCGCAAACAGCTTATAGCGGGTAAGTTTAACGTCGATCGCCAAGGCAGAGAAGAGCACAAAAAATATGAATATTCCCAGGATAATTTTTTCTAAATAACCCGTTAATATTAAAGAAAGATTCGATTGTCTATGAGTACTGGCCCTTTCAGTAGACAAGCTACGCTTTCTCACTTTGGCTCCATATAAGTTATGTATGCTGGACGACCCCGACGCACAATATCAAAAACTACTCCCTGTGAAAGGTCTACTTGCTTAACCGCTTTCTTAAACTGTTTACAATCTCCTGTGGATTGCCGATTTATACTTCTTATCAAGTCACCTTCCACCAGACCCATCTCTTCCGCCTTGCTCCCGATTTCAATTTCCACAATTACTACCCCTTTTCCATCTTCAATACGATAGTTTCTGGCCAAAGCAGGAGTTAATGGCTCTACCTTCATGCCCAGCCACTCTTCAACTTCCCCTTGCTCTATTTTTTCTTTTTCTTCTTCTTTTACTTTTGCCTCTTCAATCGTCTCCGGCATTTCTCCCAGTTTTACGGTGAGCGTGACTTTCTTTTTCTCCCTAATTACCGCAATTTTTACCTTCTTTCCCGGTTTTGTTCTGGTTACTACTTCCTGGAGGTCTCTCACCCCTTCAACCTTGCGCTCTTCAATCTTTACAATCACGTCTCCCCTTTTCATCCCGCCTTTCTCCGCAGCAGAGCCTTCCATTACTCTATTAACCAGAACTCCTTTTTCATCGGAAAGGTTAAATTGTTTAGCTATAACTTCGTCCACTTCCCTTATCTCTATCCCCAACCAGCCACGCACAACCCTTCCCTTCTCGATTAACTCATCAAGTATCTCTTTAGCGTCATTAATGGGAATGGCAAATCCTACACCTGCAAAAACTCCCGTGGGGGCGTAGATAGCCGTGTTTATCCCGATAACCTCTCCTTTAATATTGACTAGCGGGCCACCGCTGTTACCGCGGTTAATGGAAGCATCAGTCTGAATCATATCTCTATACTCTCTCCCTTCAACGAATAGCGATTGCCTCTTGGCGCTAATCACGCCCACGGTTAACGTCTGCTTTAGTCCAAACGGAGAGCCAATGGCTATCGCCCAATCTCCAATCCTTATCTTGTCCGAATCGCCAAGTTTAGCTGCAGGAAATTTCTCCTTTGCTTTTATTCTAATTACAGCCAGGTCAGTTTTCGGGTCTTTACCGACTACCTCACCATCGTATTTTTTCTCCTTGCCATTAGATAATGTAACCTTAATTTCCTCTGCTCTGGCAATTACGTGGTAATTCGTCAATATATAGCCCTGGGGGTCGATAATTACTCCCGAGCCTGTTCCTTCCAGCCGGCGTCTGAATTCTCTTTTCTCAGGCTCCGGTCTCCTCTCTCTCGGTCTTCCAAAAAACTCATCAAAAAAATCCTCGAAAGGATCGCCGAAGTAGAATTCATAATAAGGAACCTCTGCCTTCAGAATTTGCACGGCAGAGATATTTACCACCGCCGGCTTTACCGCCTGAGCCACATTGGTGAAAGCTTCTTGAAGCTCAAGTACACCATTGGGGATAGATACAGCTTCTTCAGAAGACGTCTCCTTCTCGGCTAGCAGTATCTCTTCTCCTGCCATTTTTCCCTTACACCTAAGTCCCAAAAACAACGAAACAGACAAAACCAGCGCCAGCATCAAAATCCACAACCTAGACTTTTTCATTTTCCTCACTCTCCTTTACTAGCATTTAAAAGACAGTTGTTAACACACCGATGAACAAACTATCTTTTAATCAAGCCGTTACTTTGCTCTTATTGCAGGAATTTCTACCGCCTTACCTTTCCGGTAAACACCAAGCAAATTTTTCTGATTTTCTCCTCGAGGCAGAACAAGGTCAATAATATTCGGGCTACCTTTTGCATTATTATTTAAGGACAGGTAGGCACCACCAAAAGAGAACTCATCGTTTGTTTGCTTAACCTCTCTCACCTTCCAATTTCTTGGCGGCGCTTCTCCATCGTAAGCCAAGACTATTGGCAAATATCCCCAATTCCGAGGATCTCCACGAATTAGTTTTCGGGGAACATAAATGGTCACTTCTCCCGTGGTAGAATTGACCCTCACTTCCAGGTCTGTTAGTTTAACCGGCTTGCCAGCCGAATCTATCTTATACATTGTCTGCTGCCAGCCATCCACGGAGATTGCATATTCCCAGGCATCTTCAGCCCTGGTATAAGCGTTCCTTCCGGGAAGAAGTTGCATCGAGCCAGCTCCTATCCTGTTATTCAGGTCAATGTAAACGTCAACAATCTGTAAACTTAGTCCAGAAGGAGAATTCCAGGGATTTTCAATTATCCCCAATTTAACCTTCAAAATCACATATTCAGGCCCTTCACCCACGGAAAACTCACGAATATCGAATGAACCGGGCTTAAACATGGCATCGGCAGGATAAGTATACGTGCCTGGCCCGTAATCATCACCAACAGGGTCGATAATCTTTGAAATACCAGCCCGCTCATAAAAAAGCTCGGGAAGAATCACGCTAATAGGTCCAAAAGGTGGCATGCTCTCCAATTCCACACTTTCCTCTACGGCCACGGCAATAATTCTCAATGCTTCTCCACCTGAAACATTAAGGTATTTAAGAGGTATCGCAATTTCTAATGAATATGCTCCCACTGCCATAGAATAGAGATCAGTGACAGGTTGCCAGGTATCTTTCCCTGTTGCGCTGGAAAGGACTGCTCTTCCCCTTCCCGCCTCAGAATCCAGAGTAAATTGGTCAAACCAGATTGCTGCTTCGTTAGATAGTCCAAATCCTAATGTTCTCCCTGCACTTGGTTCTACGTAGCGAGTAGATAGGTTATACTTCCCCGCTCCCGGCGTCCCTATATAGAATCCGATGAAGAATTCCGTCCCCTTTCTTTCAGTGAGCAAATCTTTCGTATCCACCCGGAGATAGAGATTGGATCTATCATATCCGTAATAGATTTTATCGAATAACTCGCAATTCTCAGCCCGATAGTAACCGGCATTATCCCATTCTCCTTCATCTATTATGCCATCAACCTGGGGAGTAACCAAGTCTACAATTTCTCTCTCAGGGATAAACTCCTTCTGAGCAACAATTGGCTGGAACAGTCTCCCTGGCGGTTCCATGCCGATAGTCTGATAGATTTTAATCAATAAGCTCCTGTACTCCTGGTCAAAAATCTCATCCTTACCGGAATTCCGGTCCTGGCCATACCACCAGAACCACTTACTATCGGAAGCTTTTGAAATTGTTGCAAACGCCTCGTCCAGTTTCTCAATTTTTGCTCTACCGCTATTTTTGTATTTTTCCAAATCCGACCTTGCTTCAGCCAAAAGTTCCCAGGCGATATTCTCTTCTTCTTCGCCAATCCAACTATCAAAATTTGCATTGACCATAGAACCCGGCCATAGTTTTTTTATGCTCGCTTTCGCAGGATATTCTTCCAGATACTCCTGCACCGTAACAGTTTTAATTAAGGGGTCTTCTTCAAGTTGATTGAAAAGCTGACTCAAAAAATATATGCTCTCATCATTATCTATGATTATGGTCACCAGAGGAGGCGATTTCTGTCTCCATTTCTGTTGAATGGAATAGATACGTTCCGTAAAATCTCCCACCGCCTCTCCTCCGCTCATTAATGGATAGACAAGATTGATTCTATCGCTGAGCATGTTGTCGGGGAAAATCATTGTTACCTTTCTTTTTTCCCCGGACACAATATAAGGCCGATAGAGGAACTCAGGATTCAGGAGCCGGCCCTGGTCATTTCTGGTCAATTCAATGTTCACCGAACCTTCCAGCACTTCCTCGCCAGAAGCCATCCATTCCAATCGACAATCGCCAACCACGTCTAATACTTCCCGAGCCACCGCGCCTTCAGGAAGCCAGATCCCTCGAGGCAACTTACCAAAATATTTCCGATAAAAGCTTACTCCCTCCATTATTCTCGCTCTAACATCTTCCGGATGTTCATATTTCTTAGCAGGCAATGAAAAGCCTCTGGCATCGACACGCTGGCTAAATCTGTATCGTAAAGAAGCGGAAGAATGGGACGGCCAGGAGGCACCATTGCCACTACAATCCGACCCAGGTCCTGAAGTCGTCTACAACTATTTACAGCTCCATAACTCATACGTTGAATCACTTCCGGAGACAAATTGAAAGTCATGTTTATCTGGGGATAACGTTCTAACAAAGCCAAAAGATTTGTTATCGTTTGTGAATTAGCCTCCCCTGCCCGTGGCATCTCCCCATCCCAGATAAGAGCAAGGCAGAGGAGCTGCCGGGGAACTTCCGGCGGCTTCAGAGGCACTCTTTCCACTTCTCTTTCTGCTGGCGGCACACCCGCGCAGCCCAAAAGAAAAAGAAGAAGAGTTGATAAGGAGTATATAGTAAGTAGACTCAAAATCTTTTTCATTTTTTAAAAATTTGCTTCTTTCTATGCAATAGACAACTATTTATTATACTAAAAATTATTTTGAATTGTAAAGGACAAAGACGGAAATTCCTACTAAAAAGGGGACAGGCTACTTTTTCTACCTCCTCGCCCAAAGGTAGAAGGCAAGTGAAAATGGTGCAGGGGATACCTATCTGGAGAGTTGTGCGATAGGCACAGCCAGGAGTAAGCCAAATGCCTACGGAGACCTGCTACGTTCAAAAAATTGCAGGCACCTAATCAATGTTTCTTTGTACCCCAACCCTCCTGGCTTCAGAATGAAGTTGTACTTCCCATCTAAAGTCCGACAGAAAGCAATCCCGGGAGATACAGACGAAATAATTTGAAAGGTATCTATCTTTAATGCCTGGCAGATATTAAAAGCGGTATCTCCGCCGATAAGAATTAGATTACGAAAGAACCCCCCTTTGCAGAGTCCTGTGGTTAAATAAACAAGCGTTTTAATAATCTTCTCTGCATCCTGTTTATAAACACTCTTTTGAGGATATATTAATATGTGTTTAGCATTTTTTGCATCCGGTATTTCTACCCGATCTCGCTCGAAATCTATAGGCACAGCCAGGAGACCCTTCCATCCCTCCAATTCTTCAATCTGTTCGTAGGTAACTGACTGGACACTCCCGGAAACAATCAGCACAGGTTTTGGGCCACCAGTTACTGTCTTAGACCTAACATCCCTGCTTGATCTTGCCTTCCCCCAATATTTGACCAACTCCCCGGCCAGACCGCTGGCCCCACATACAGTCGCGTAATCCGGGATTTCGCTGGCGATATTTTCTAAATCTTTTTGCGTCTTTGCATTATATACTTTAATCTTTTCAGAATATTTCGATGTGTCTTTCAGCAAAGTGGGTATGTGAGCTTCATTAACTCGATTTCTCGGGTCCCGGGCAAACTCTGTTCTGGTAACCAGCTTTCCCCGGACATATTGGCTACCTTCTATTGTAGTCCTTCCTGCCCCGGGAAAAGCAGCACAAAAAGGAAGTTCTTCTATATTCAACTCATCGAAAAGGGCGTCGATCTCCGAACCGATGTTTCCCCTCAACGTAGAATCTATTTTTTTGTAAATCCGTTCTATGTTTAATTTCCTGAAGAATCTCAAGACGCGTTTAACCTTCTCATAGGCTGTTTGCGGTTCATCAAACCTGCTTTCAGTATTCACCACAAGAACATCCCATTCAGCATCGGGCTTCAGATCTTTAAACAGGCGCTCTGAGTCAGAAACAAGGACAATTGTTCTTAAACCCCTCTGTACAAAATGTAATCCCACATCGCCGCACCCGGTTAAGTCATCAGAGATTATCCCAATCACTGACACCCCCTCACCTCAATCCTCTCCCCCTCACCTTTATCCTCTCCCCCAGGGGAGAGGAAGACCAAACTCCGTTCTTCACAAATCAGTCTTTTATCCTGGGGAATAACGGTTTCCCTGTTTTAATTCTTATCCCGGATTTGAGCCTTCCCCACTCTGCTTGTTTAATTTTTTGATTATATATTTTCTCTTTCATCCCCAGCCGCTCCCAGATTCTTTCCGCTGTCCGGGGCATAAAGGGAAGAATATACAAGGCGACTATTCTCAAAGTCTCTAAAAGATTATATAATACAGTTTCCAGTCTCTTTCTATCAGTTTTTTCCAGCTTCCAGGGAGATGTCTTCTCAATGTATCTATTAGCGTAGTCTATAACTTCCCAGATGGCTCCCAGGACATTGTTCAATTCCAGCTTATCATAATATCTGACCATTTTCTCAGAAAGTCCCTTAACTTTTTGAATTAGCTCTCTACCCTCTTTCTTATCTCTGCCCGGTTCAGGCACCTTACCCTGAAGATACTTTTCCACCATTGTCAGGGTACGACTTAGAAGATTCCCTAAGTTATTGGCCAGGTCAGCGTTATAACGTCTGATGAGTGCTTTTTTGGAAAAATCTCCATCCTGACCAAAGGGCACCTCCCTCATCAGGAAGTAACGGAATGCGTCCACCCCGAACTCCTCAGAAACTTCAACAGGGTCAACCACATTCCCTCGAGATTTGGACATCTTCTCTCCCTCCACAGTCCACCA
>JABAOH010127527.1_pt2 | contig 24467 bp, 29 predicted proteins | sample 7062181 | NCBI WGS metagenome assembly JABAOH01 (sample SAMN14538630, study PRJNA623070) | marine sediment metagenome | biome: marine biome [ENVO:00000428]; feature: marine pelagic biome [ENVO:01000023]; material: deep marine sediment [ENVO:00002113]; isolation source: pool of 5 deep marine... | reverse complement strand
GCGCCCGACCCACGGGCGGATCCCGCTCGAAGGCATCATGCCGCTGGCCGAGAGCTACGATACGATCGGCTGGTTCGCCCGCGACCCGGCCGTCATGTCCGGCGTCGCCCACGTGCTGTTCGACGATTGGCACGAGCCCGAAATCCTCACCCGGCTCTACGTGCCCGAGGATCTCTGGGCGCTGGCCGACGCCGCCGTCCAGGCGGCGCTGGGCTGCGCGCTCGACCGGCTGGAGGAGCTGGTTGGGCCGCAGCAGGGCATACTGATCGGTGAGGATTTCGGCCCCGAACCGCTGGTCTCAGCCTACATGGTACTGCAGGGGCGGGAGGCGTGGCACACGCACCGGGGCTGGATCGAGGCCGAGAATCCCGCGTTCGGGCCGGGAATTGCCGAGCGGTTCCGCATGATCTCCGCCATCGCCGATGACGAGGTTGCGCGCTGGAGCGGCTGGCGCAGCGATTTTGCCGACCGGCTCTGCGGGATCCTCACCGAAGGTGCCGTGATGGCTTTGCCGACGGCGCCGTGCATCGCTCCCCTGGTCGGCGAGCCGCAGGACCGGCTGGCCGATGTGCGCAGGCGCATCCTGATGATGACCGGCGCCGCCGGCCATGCCGGCCTGCCGGAGATCAGCATCCCGTTCGCCACGGTCGAGGGCTGTCCGGTCGGTTTCTCGATCGTCGGCCGGCGCGGCGGTGACGAGGTTCTGCTCGACCTCGCCCGGCGCATGGGGCGCGGCTGACCCGATTTAGCACTTGGTAAGAATTGTCGCCGTATCATCGGATAGACGGCCGTCCGGTATGCCCAAGGCCAGGAGCCATGGACAAGCAGCGCATCCTGAATACGAGCTTCGCGGCGGCAGCTGCGGTGAACGGTGTGTCCCTCGTCACCGTGATCGTCGTGGTATGGCTGCTCGGTGCGCTGCCGGTGACCTATGGCGGCTTCGTCGAGAAGTTCGCATTCGCCGTTTCAGGCGGCGCGATGGCGTTCGGCCTTCGGCAGCTGGTGCGCAAGGTCCTCGTCCCGCGCATGTTCGAGCCGGGGCCGGTCGACCCCGAGTTGCTTGCCGAGTTCAGGGACCACCGGTCCGTCGTCGTGTTCGTCTGGTGGGGCGGGATCATTCTCGGCCTCTTGTGCCTGACGTTCCCGCTGGAGCTGATCCGCGAGGGCGCGGCGTTTGCCTTGGCCGCCTCGCTGATCGTGCTGAGCCGCGAGAAGATCCTGGTCGAGTACTACCTGCTGAAGACCGAGGAATAGTACGCGGCGCGGCGGTGTAGAGCCTCGGTAAAGACCGGACTGCCGCGGCTGGGGTTGACCCACACCGGGCCGGATTTGCTATACACTCGCTGTCTCGTCCCGGTTAGAGCCGGCAATGCGTCGAAACCATGGGTGATATCGCCGTCGGGCGTGCCGGCAAGCAGTGCCGGGCCGGCGCCCCTGGTATCCGGAACGACAATGACAGTGCCTAGCAGGAGTCCAGCAATGCCCCATTATCCTAGGAAGCAAAAGATCCTGACCATTGCGGTCATTGCCGCACTCATGGGCATGGCGGCAGTCTCCGAGCCCGCATCGGCCAACCACGTCGCCGGCGACGGGATGAAGCCCGACCACGGGGCGCGCCTCGTCATACCTCTGATGAGCCCCGAACGCGGCAAGCGGTTGTTCGTCGAAAAGGGCTGCGTGGCGTGCCATGCCATCAACGGCGTCGGCGGCCACGACGCGCCGGCCATGGATGCGCATCGCAACATGGGGCTGGTAAACCCCTTCGACTTCGCGGCCAAGATGTGGAACCACGCCCCCGGCATGATCGCGGCACAGCAGGAGGCGTTCGGCGATCAAATCTACTTCACCGGCGAAGAGTTGGCCGACATTATCGCATTCCTGCACAACGACGAGGCGCAGCACAGCTTCAGCGAGGCGAACCTGACGCCGAAGGCCAGGAAGATGATGCACCACGAACACGGTGGCAAGCCGGCGCCCGACGCCCATGCCGACGAAGTGGGCCACGGCCACGATCACCAGTAGGGGTTCGGTCGCGGCGACACGCCGGACGCGCCCGATCGGGGGCCGGCCAGCCCCCGTGGCGGCCGCCCATCGGCGGGCTGATCTTTCTCTTCGGCACGGCGGCACAGGGTGGCCGGCGCGGCTGATTCAGGACGGCGCTTGATCCTGATCAACGCATTCGCGGCCGATTTCTGGCAGGCTTCGCTTGCGTACGGCTTCCACGTGCGGAGGATGCCATGTTCGCGATTCCGGTACAGGTCACGTTCAGGAATATGGACTCGTCCGAGGCCGTCGAGGCGAACGTGCGGGAGAAGGCGGAGAAGCTGGAGCGGTTCTCCGACCATCTGATGAGCTGTCGGATCGTCATCGAGGCGCCGCACCGGCATCATCACCGCGGCAAGCTCTACCACGTCCGCATCGATCTCGGCGTCGTCGGCGGTGAGCTGGTCGTGGCCCATGAAAGGCCGCTGGACCACGCTCACGAGGACGTGTACGTGGCGATCCGCGATGCCTTCAACGCCGCAACCCGCCGGCTCGAGGACTTCGAGCGCAAGCGCCGCGGCAGGATCAAGGCGCACGAGGTGCCCGTGCACGGCACGATCGCCGGCCTGTCGCACGATCACGGGTTTATCGCGACCAGCGACGGCCGCGAGGTCTACTTTCACAGGAACAGCGTCGTCGACGGCGATTTCGAGGCCCTCGAGGCGGGGGACGAGGTCCGCCTCGTCATCCACCCGGGCGAGGGCGAGAAAGGCCCGCAGGCGAGTACCGTGGTCCCTGTCGGCAAGCATCATCTCGTGTCGCGTTAAGGCATCGGCCGCCGCCGACATGCGGGCCCGTGCGCCGTCTGCCCGCTTGCGGCCCGGGACGGCGCGCGACGGCCCGATGACAAGACACGGATCTCGACCCGCCTTTTGCGAATTACACGAAAACCAGAGACGTGCCGGCCGGTGGCAGCGACCCGTAAAACAAGATTGCATGCGAAATGATTTGTACCCGCGACAGGCCCGGATCAGTTACAAGCGTGTCTGCAGGACGGAACGTGCTCGGCAGGACTTGGCGCCAATGGAAACCGTGACACTCACGCTCAACGAAATGTATGGCCTCGCGCTGCGCATCCTGGTGCGCAGCGGCACCAGCGACCGGAACGCGGGCCACGTCGCGACCGCGCTGTCCGTCGCCGAGGCCGACGGGCTGTCTGGTCACGGCCTGTCTCGTCTGCCCAGCTATGCGGCGCAGGTGCGCACCGGCAAGGTGAACGGTGCGGCCGTTCCGGTGGTTACCGAGCAACCCAACAAGGCGGTCGTTCGCGTCAACGCCAAGGATGGATTCGCCTTTCCGGCGATCTCCGAGGCGATCGACCGGATGACGCCACTGGCGCGACGGCACGGCATCGCCGCCGCCGCGATCGGCCATTCGCACCATTGCGGTGCGCTCGGCTACCACGTCGAGCGGCTGGCGGAGCGCGGTCTCGTATGCATCATGTTCGCCAACAGTCCTGCGGCGATCGCGCCTTGGGGCGGCAGCAAGGCTCTCTTCGGCACCAACCCCATCGCCTTCGCGGCGCCGCGCAACACCGGAACCCCGCTGGTGATCGACCTGTCGCTCAGCAAGGTGGCCCGCGGCAAGATCATGGTGGCCGCACAGAAGGGCGAGCCAATCCCCGAGGGCTGGGCGGTCGATAGCGCCGGCCGGCCCACCACCGACGCCAAGGCGGCGATGGCCGGCACGATGCTGCCGATGGGCGACGCCAAGGGATCGGCGCTGGTGCTGATGGTGGAAATTCTGGCAGCGACGCTGACCGGCGCGAACTACGGATATGAGGCAAGCTCGTTCTTCGATGCGGAGGGCGCGCCGCCGCGGGTCGGCCAGACGATGATCGCCGTCGACCCCGACGCCACGGTCGACATTTTCACCGGCAATGCCTTCGCGCCGCGGCTGGAGGCCATGATCGCGCAGATCCGCCAACAGCCGGGCACCCACGTCCCGGGGGCCAACCGCGAGGCGCGGCGCCGCGAGGCCCGTTATACGGGCGTGTCGATCCCCGCCGAACTGCACCGGCAGTTGACCGTCCTGGCGGGAGGTTGATCCGCGGACTCGAATTGATGGTTCCGGTGCCGTTCCGAGGCCGTATAATGATTGACGCGATTTCTGTGCCGAGGTGATCGGCGTGACCGACGAATCTGGCCTGACCATCCGCCCCGCGCGCGTCGGGGAGGCGGCTGCCATCCGTGACCTCGTGCGGCGGGCATACGCTGTGTACGTTCCGCGTATGGGGCGCGAGCCCGGCCCGATGCTGGACGATTACGAAAAGCGGATCGCGAACCGCTCCGCATTCGTTGTCGAGGTTGCGGATCGGATCGCCGGGGTCGTCGTGCTGCTGTCCGAGAGCGACCATCTGCTCCTGGACAACGTCGCGGTGGATACGGACGTGCAGGGCCGCGGCATCGGCAGGTTTCTCGTCGCGTTCGCCGAAGCGGAGGCGGTGCGGCGCGGCTATGGCGAAATACGCCTTTATACCCATGAAACCATGGTCGAAAACGTACGTATGTACGCGGCAATGGGGTATGAGGAGACGGGCCGCGGCAGACAGGCCGGCTACGACCGGGTTTTCATGAGGAAACGGCTGTGACTCTCTCGCAAGATTTGCGCTAACATGGCGGTTCTCTCCGTGTGAACGGGTTCGGGTATGGCGAGTTTCGGCCCGAGCGCGGCGATGCGGAGCCGGATCAGCGCACGGATGTCGGACAGGGGGAGCGACGCGGATGAAGCCCAAGGAATACTACGAGGAGATGTTCAAGGCCCATCAACTCGAGCTGGCGGCCCAGCTTGCGCGCCTGCGCGCGAAGCGCTGGGAGATCCAGAAGGACGCCGAGCGCGAGTTCGACGAGCAGGTCGACAGGCTGCGCCAGATGGCCGAGGACGCAGAGCAGCGGACCCGGAAGTTCTTCGATGCGGGCCAGGAGTCGTGGCGGGACATGGAAGAAAACATCTCGTCCGCATACGAGTCGGTCGTATCCGCCACCGAACGCGCCCTCGCGCGGTTCTCGGAATCCGCGCTGTCGAAAGAGTCCGGCTCCGGCGAGTCGAAGAAGGGAGGCAGGAAGCCGCGTTGAAGGTCGTCGCGCGACGCGGCGCATCAAATCGTACAGCCGATCTTTCCCAGCCGCTGGCTGAGGCGATGGTTCTCCCGGTAGTCGATCGGCACGACGACGAGCGACGGGCCTCTGTAAGACAGTGCATCGTCGATCGCCGCCGGCAGTTCCGCAGCCATCGAAACATATTGGCCATGCCAGCCGAACGCGCGCGCCAACTCCAGCCAGTCGGGGTTACCGAACGACAGGTCGGTATGGCTGCCGAATTCGTTATCCTGTTTCCAGGCGATCAGCCCATAGCTGCGGTCCTCCCAGATCATCATGGTGATGTCGGCGGCCAGCCGGCGAGCCGTCTCCATTTCCTGCACGTTCATCAGGAAATCCCCGTCTCCCACGATCCCGAGGATCCTGCGCTCGGGAAATACAAGGTGGGCAGCGATTGCCCCCGGCAGCGGCATTCCCATCGCACAGAAGCCGTTGGGGATAAGGCAAGTGTTTGGCTCGTTGCACTGGTAATAGCGGGCAATCCACATCTTGTGGGCGCCGACCCCTGACAACAGGATGTCCTCCGGACCGAGCGCCTGACGGACGTCCCACAGCGCCTTCTGTGGGCGGATCGAGCCCTCCGTGCGGTCGTCCGCGTGTTCCGCGAACTCCTCCAGCATCCTCGTCCGAAGCCGTGGCTGCTGGCTGAAATCCCAATCTGCCGTACCGTCCCGCACGACGCGCTCGTTTAACATCCACAGCGTATGCGCGATGTCACCGACGCACTCGGCCGCCGGGTGGTAGTGGATGTCAATCTCGGCGGGATCGAAATCGATGTGGACGATCTTCTTGTCGCCGCTGCCGTTCCACAGCCGCGGCGGATATTCGACCATGTCGTAACCGACGGTGATGACGAGATCGGCGTCGTCGACCGCAAGCGCGCCGTAGTCCTTCTGCTGCAGGCCAATCGTGAACAGGCAGTGGTCCGCATCCCGATCCACGCATCCCTTGCCCATGAAGGTGCAGAGGACCCCCATCCCGGTCGCCTCGCAGAATTTGCGCAGCTGTCTGCTGGCGCGTTTGCGGATCGCGCCGTTCCCGGCGATGATGATGGGTCGCGCGGCGGACCGGATCATCTCCCAGCCCCGATCGACCGCTTTGTCGTCGGGGCCGGGACGCCGGAAGCGCCGGGGCTCGAGCGGTTCCGTCGACGACTCCTGCTTGGCAATGTCCTCGGCCAGCTCGATCAACACGGCGCCCGGCTTTTCGGCACGCGCGAGGCGGACCGCCTTGCGGACGATTTCAGGTATCGTGTCAGGGTCGCGGACCGCCTGCGCCCATTTGGTGACCGGCCGATACATCTCGACCACATCCATGACCTGGTGGCTCTCCTTGTGCTGCCGGCTGGTCGCGCCCTGACCGGTGATCACCAGCATCGGCGCGCGGTCCATGTTGGCATCGGCAACGCCGGTGATCAGGTTGGTGGCGCCGGGACCGAGGGTGCCAAGACAGGCGGCCGGAGTGCCGGTCAGCCGTCCGTACACCTCGGCCATGAACGCGGCGCCCTGCTCGTGCCGGGTCAGGACGAACCGGATCGGCGAGTCGCGCAGCGACATCATGAAATCCGCGTTTTCTTCCCCGGGCACGCCGAAAACATGGGTGATGCCCTCGCGCTCGAGGCACTTTACGAATAGATCCGAGGCTTTCATCGGCCTTCTCCTCCGCCGTCCGCAATCCGCAGTAACATGCCACGCGGCGGAATTGAAGGATTGCCGGCTCAATTCTGCGTCAAGTGACAGCCGCCCTTGGCCGCCGATAGGGCGGCAGCAGCAAAATGATCGCGTACAGCCCTGCCGAGCCGAAGAACAGGACACTGAAGCCCCAGGCTTGGGCGATCAGCGGCGCCGCCCCTGCCGTGACCGTGCTGAGCGCGCCGTTGATCGCCCACGCCCACGGCACCAGAGCCGTATCGTCCTGCTGCGCCAGCGCGAGTCCCTGCGGGAACAGCTGGCCGACGATGAGGCCGCCGGGCGCGATCAGGGCCACCAGCCCTATGATCTTGGCAGCCAGCGGCCAGGTAAGCATCGCGGAGATCGCCGGCCCGATGAACAGACCCACTGCGACGGCGTAGAGCGCCGCCGCCGCAGCCACGGCCCCGTGCGAGAGGCCGGCCCCGAAGACGCGGTCGCTGGCCAGACTGCCGACGCCGGTGAACAGGATCAACGCCCCCAGGACAATGGCGATGGCGAGGCCCGGATTGCCGACCAGCAAGCTGGCGCGCTGCATGATGCCGATCTCGAGCAGCATGAAGCCGGCCCCGAGGCAGAAGAAGAACGCCAGATGGTAGAGCGAGCGCCACGTTCGCGGCGGTCCGCGACGCACCGCCAGCGGCCCGAGGATGACAACGAACGCCAACACCGCGACCATTGCAACAATGATCACGCGGGTGGCGTGGGCAAGCTCGTCGAAGCGCGTGATCTTGCCCGACAGCACCGTACGCCAGAACGTCCAGTCGACATAATTGCCGTTGGCGAACAGGTCGAGATAGAAGGGCCGGTCGTCGGTGATCACCTCGAATCTCAGCCCGGTGTCCGCGCTGAGCGCCCGCAGGCTCGCTCCCGGGTCCGTCGCCTCGATGACTTGCGCGTAGGGTTCGAACTCTGCGCGGGTCGGCCGAGCCGGGGCATAAGCGAACTGATACCCTTGCGCTGCGGCACTTGCCTCGAGTCGGTCGATCTCGGCGTCGCTCCAGCCGGCCGGCTTGAACAGCAGCGGGTTGTTGTCGAAGGTCCCGGTCCAGAACCGGTCGGGATCGTCATGTCTGAACAGTATGACGATGGTGCGCGCCGGATCCGTTCCGATGTCGTGCTCGTCGAGATAGCGCCGCAGGGCGCCGATCACGTTGACCTTGTTGACCTGCAAAATGACCGCGTAGCCGTCCGGCGTCAGTCGCCCGAAGAGCGCTTCAAGTCCTTCATAGGTGAACAGGAACTGGGTCGTGCCGCCGAGCGCGCCCGCATAATACGATGCGGTGGCGCCGCTGAACGACAGCAGGATCTGATCGTAGAGCTGTGTGTCGCGCTCGAGGAACACGCGGCCTTCCTCGATGTGGAGGTCGACCATCGGCTCATCGAACAGTTCCTTGACACCATAGCCGGGAAGGCGCCGCGCTCCGGCGACCAGTTCGGCGTTGAGTTCGACGCCGGTCACCCGGGTCGCTCCGCTGCCATACTGGTAAAGGCTCATCATATCGGCACCGGCCCCTGCAAACATGACCAGCGCGTTCCTCGGCGGGTCGAGGAACATCGCCGGCCGCGCTGCAGGGTGGATCCAGGGCGTATTGCCGTTGGTCTCGTACGGCCACACCCAAGCCATGCCGTCGCCATTGGCCAGGGACATCATGGCGTGCGGGCGCGCATTGGCGCCGTCCCAGACCACTGCGCCAACCCGCGTATAACTGTTCCAGTCGTGCCACACCTCGCGGATTTCCTCCCGGTAGCCGTAGTCGCGGGCGAGGTAGTTGACGTTGACCGGCGGCTCGATCCGCTCCGCATACCAGTCGCTGCGAGGCAGGACGGCCAGCGCCAGGGCGGCGACCGCTCCGGCTGCGGCCAGGGCCCGATGCACCGGCCATACGTACGCCACGCCGGCGCACAGTACGACGACGGCGGGAGCGGTAACGGAGACTGCGTAATCGGTAGTCTCCATGAGCAGGATCGCGGCCATGCAGCCGGCCGCGGCGCCGATCAGATCGGATGCGTACAGGCGGCCGTACAGCTGGCTGTCGCTTGTCGTGAACAGGAGCGCCAGCAGCGCGCCAAACAGGAAATACGGCAGGCTGAGGCCGATCCCGACGACGAAGGCGGTCTTCAGCCCGTGCCCGATTCCGGCGATCAGCACGCCCTTGAGGCCGCCGGCCCGGCCGGCTTCGGCGACCGCGGCATTCAACGCCGCTTTCTGGTCGGCGGCCAGGAAGTGCGCGTACACCAGCAGCGCTGCAATCGCCGCGCACATCCAGAACAGCAGGATCTCGCGTCGCACGGGCACGGCGCGAATGTCGAACAGGCTGAGCAGCGAGCTGGCGCCGCTCAGCCCGAGCATGGCCAGCGCGATGGCCAGGTAGATCAGGCTCGGTCCGACCGCGAAGTTGATGGTGCGTACGGTGTTGATCTCGAAGGCCAGCAGCGCCAGCGCGACGAGAAATGTTCCCGCAAAAAGGGCGGCCCTGTCGGCGGTGATGCCGAGCCGGGCCGGGCTGATCTGAACTGCCGTCATGGATCCTCGAAACATGCCCGCGGCGACTGCTGTGCATCCGCAACACCGCGGATCCGACCCGGTTATATGGGAAAACGGTTAAGGAACCGTTGTGCGCAGCCGGATCGCCACCCTCTACTGGGGCAGGAGGACGATTTTGGCAGCCGCGCTCCGGCCGGCATCGAGTTCATGGAATGCCTCGGCGCCATCTTTCAGGGGCCGTGCCTCGACCCATTTGAGATCTCCGAGGGTGCCACGGTGAAGGGCGTCGACCGCCGCCCGCAGGTCGGCGGTGGTATAGGTGTACACGCCGATGAAGGAGAGTTCCGCCAGGGTGATCTTGCGCACATCCACCCCGCCCGCCGCCTCCTGCAGCCCGACATGTACGACGACCGCGCCCGGCCGGGCCGCGCGGATCGCCATCTCTCGCGTGCGGACGCTGCCGACGCAATCGAAAACGACGTCCGCCGCCGGCTCCGCCGGCGGCCTGGACGGATCGAAACAGAGGATGTTCTGGCCTTCCGCGGTTTTGCGCCGCAGCGCGTTCGTTTCCGCCAGCTCGAGGGTGCGGGCGCCGCGCGATCGAAGGACAAGCGCCGTCAGAAGGCCCACCGCACCGCCGCCGATCACCATGGCGTCGCATTCCGCCAGCGGTCGCCAGCCGGTCCGCTCCGCGAGGTTGACGGCATGCCAGGCAGTCGCCGTCGGCTCGGTCAGCGCCGCCGCGGCGGAGTCCATGCCGGTTGGAAGATCGATCAGGCAGTGCTCGGGAATCGTCACGTATTGCGCATAGGCGCCGGGCCGGGTCATGCCGATCATGGTGCGGTTTTCGCACAGATTCCCGCGCCCGGTCAGACAATAGGTGCAGCGGCCGCACGCGATCAGCGGATTCATGGTAACGCGACGCCCGATCCCGTCACCGGCCACGACCTCGCCGGCCGCCTCGTGTCCCAGAATCAAGGGCGGCNNAGGGCGGCACGCGGCGCGGATCGTGGCCGTGCCAGGCGTGCATGTCGGAGCCGCAGATGCCGACCGCGTCGATCCGGACCAGCGCCTCTCCGGCCGCCGGGACCGGCTCCGGCTCGTCACGGTAGTCCAGCGTCTGCGGTGCGGTATAGACGAGTGCCTTCATCTCCATGCCCCCTGCGGCAGCAAGCTATTTGGCGGTGAACCCGCCGTCGACGAAGATCACCTGGCCGGTGACGTAGTCCGAGGCCGGCGCGGCGAGGAAGACGGCCGGGCCGTCGATGTCGCTCAGTTCGCCGTTGCGGCCGATCGCCGTCTGCGCCGCAAGCGCCGCGAGCTTCGCCGGGTCGGCGTACAGCGGCGCCGTCAGCTCGGTCGGGAAGAAGCCAGGGGCAAGCGCGTTGCAGGTGATGCCGAAGCGCGACCATGCCTCGGCCATGGCCCGGGTCAGCTGGACGATCCCGCCCTTCGAGGCCCCGTACGCGATGCCGTTCGCGAATGCCCTGCGCGATTGCAGCGACGCAAGGTTGACGATCTTGCCCCAGTGCTGCGCTTTCATGCCTGGCAGCAGCGCGCGCGCGAGGAAGAACGGCGCGGTCAGGTTGAGGGCGAGGGTCGTGTTCCAGGAGTCGATCGTCACCTCCGCCGGCGGCTCGCGCAGGTTCACTCCGGCCGCGTTGACCAGGATGTCCGGGGCGCCGAAGGGCTGCGCGGCCGCCTCGGCCAGGCCGCCGATCGCGACCGTGTCGGCGACGTCCCCGGCAAGCGAGGCAGCGCGGCCACCGGCCGCCTCGATCTCGCGCCGCGCCTCATCCAGCATTTCTGCGCGGCGGGCGAGAAGCACCACGGCGGCGCCGGCGCGCGCCAGCGCGAAGCCGATGCGCCGCCCGAGCCCCGAGCTGCCGCCGGTGACCAGGGCGACGCGGCCGGCAAGGTCGAACGGGACGGACGCGTCGCTCATGCGGCCTCGGTGTCGAAATCCGCGTCGGGGAAGTACTTGCGCAGCCGGTCGTCGCCGGTCCGGGCATGCGCCTCCATGCCCTCCAGCCGCGAGATCCGCGCCGCCACGGCGGCGACGTCGCGGTTCGCCTCGCGGCTCATGCGCTGGAAGGTCACCGTCTTGATGAACTTGCCGACCGACAGGCCGCCGGTGTAGCGGGCAGCGCCCTTGGTCGGCAGGATATGGTTGGTGCCGCTGCACTTGTCGCCGAAGGCGACCGTCGTCTCCTCGCCGACGAAGAGCGAGCCGTAGTTGCGCAGCCGGTCGAGCCACCAGTCGAGATCCTGCGCCTGCACTTCGAGATGCTCGGCGGCATAGGCATCGGAGACGTCGGCCGCCTCCTCGCGGCTGTCGCACAGCACGAGCTCGCCGTAATCGCGCCAGGCGGCGGTGGCGGCGTTGCGCTGCACCTCCGGCAGTTTGGCGATCAGCCCGTCCATGCGGGCCAGCACCGCTTCAGCGAGACCGCGGTCGAGGGCGATCAGCCAGGCCGGCGAGTCCGGGCCGTGCTCGGCCTGGCCCACGAGGTCGGAGGCGACGATGTCGGGATCGGCCGTCGCATCGGCGATGATGGCGATCTCGGTCGGGCCGGCGAACAGGTCGATGCCGACGCGGCCGAACAGCAGCCGCTTGGCCTCGGCGACGAAGCGGTTGCCGGGGCCGACCAGGATATCGGCCGGATGGCCGGTGAACAGGCCGAAGGCCATGGCGGCGATGCCCTGGACGCCGCCGAGCGCAAGGATCGTGTCGGCGCCGCACAGGTCGGCGGTATAGAGGATTGCCGGCGGCACGCCCTGTTCCTTCTGGGCGACCGAGCAGGCAATGACGTTGTCGACGCCCGCGACCTTGGCCGTGGTCACGCTCATGATCGCCGAGGCGACATGCGCGTAGCGCCCGCCGGGGATGTAGCAGCCCGCGGTCTTGACCGGAATCAGCTTCTGTCCGGCGAACAGGCCGGGCGACAGCTCGGTCTCGAACTCGGTCATGCTGGCCCGCTGCGCCTCGGCGAATTTGCGCACGCGGTCATGGGCGAAGCGCAGGTCGTCGCGCAGCCGCTGCGGCACCTTTTCGGCCGCGGCGGCGATCTCGTCGCGCGAGACCACGATATCGCCGGTCCAGCCGTCGAGCTTGGCGGCATAGTGGCGGACGCGGTCCTCGCCGCCCGCCTCGATATCGGCCAGCATTTCGGCGACGATGCGGCGTGTGTCCTCCTCGCCGGTGGCGGGGGTTTTCTGCGCTTTCTTCAGATATTCGACAGCCATGGTCGTAGATCCTTTGCCGGTCGGGCTACCGGAGGTTTTCCGGAATTGCCCAGAGTGAGAGTTCGGGAATGAAGGCCAGCAGCAGCACCACCATGAGCATCGACAGCACATAGGGCACGGCGCGGCGGGCGATGCCGAGCACCGACTGCTTGGTCAGCCCCGACAGCACGAACAGGTTGAGTCCCAGGGGCGGTGTGATGAAGCCGACGCCGAGCGAGGTCACCATGAAGATGCAGAACTGGATCTCGTTCATGCCGATCTCCTGCGCCAGCGGCAGCATGATCGGCGACAGGATGACGATGTTCGGCGTCGTCTCCATGACGCAGCCAGCCGCGATGAAGATGCCGAGCATCATCAGGGTGATCAGCACCGGCTCGTCGGTCAGGGTGGTGATGCCCTGCACGAAGGTCTGCGGCACCTCCAGCGCGGCGAGCGCCTGCGCCAGCGGCAGCGAGAAGGCGATGATCGGCAGGATGACGCCGTTCACCTTGGCCGAGCTCACCAGCATCTTCGGGAAATCGGCCAGGGTCAGCGTGCCCTGCAGCATGCCGATGGCGATGGTGGTGACGACGGCGACGGCGGCCGCCTCGGTCGGGGTGAAGATGCCGGAATAGATGCCGCCGAGGATGATGAAGGGGATCATCAGCGCGTACTTGCCGTCCCATACGGCCCTGGCCCAGCGGGCGAAGGAGAAGCTGGCGCGACTGTGCTCGTAACCCCTGCGGCGGTTGATGATGACGTTGGTGATCATGATCGAGATCATGATCANNCGCCAGGAACAGCGTCGAGGCCGAGATGCCGAGCACCAGGCCGATGATGATGTAGGCGATCGACGGCGGGATCAGGATGCCGGTGCAGGCGCCCGAGGCGACCAGGGCGCAGGCGTAGGGCCGCGGATAGCCGCTCTCGGTCAGCCGCTTGACCGTGATCCGTCCGACGGCCGCGGCGCCGGCCGCGTCGGACCCCGAAATGCAGGCAAAGAAGCCGCAGCCCAGCACGGTCGAGGTGCCGAGTCCAGTCCGCAGGCTGCCCATCGTCGCCTCGGCGACGTCGAGCAGCTTGTTCGACAGGCCGGAGCGCACCAGCACGTCGCCGGTCAGGATGAACAGCGGGATGGCGATCAGCGCGAAGGCGTCGATGCCCGAGAACAGCGCCTCGCCGAACAGGGTCAGCGGCAGCACCTCGGTCGAGACCAGCAGCGCGATCGCGCAGATGCCGAGCGACACCCACACCGGCACGGCCATGGCAAACAGCAGCACCATGAGGAGCAGCGGCAAGCCGATCGCCCAGCCGAGTTCGGTGGAGGCTTCGGGGATTCCATACATGTTGTACATCGCCGGCGCCCCCTAATCGAACAGCTTCTCGCCCGTATAGGGCGCTCGCCCGGCGCGCAGATCCGCAATATCGCGGAGGATCGACTGCACCAGGCGGATCATCACCAGCGTAAAGCCCAGCGGCACGGCGGCGAGGAACCAGACGCGGACGATGCGCAGCCCGTCGGTCACGTTGCCGAACTTCCACGACACCAGCACCGGGTCCATCGACCAGTAGATGGCGAAACAGGCGAGCACCGCGGTCAGCAGGTCGGCGAGCAGGTAGAAGATCGCGACGCCGCGCGGCGGCAGGTAATGCAGCAGCACGTCGATGCGGATGTGCGCGCGTTCCTTGACCGCCACCGCGGCGCCGATCCACACGAGGTAGATGAAGGCGTAGCGCGCCGTCTCCTCGCCCCACACCGACGAGTAGAGCAGCACGAAGCGCCGCACCACCTCGATGAAGATGACCAGGACGATGAAGGCATAGAGGATCAGCAGGAGCACCCGCTCTCCGTTCCGGTCGAGCTTTCGTAACAGATCGAGCATCACGCCACCCGCCTTCCGATCGATTGGCTGAGAGCTACCTGGAAGACGGGGACGGCGCGCCCGCGCCGCCCCCGGACCATCGAGACTACACGTCGTGGACGAGATACTTGCTCTGCGTGTTCGCCGCTTCGTACAGCTTGTCGAAGGTCGCGATCGAACCGCCGAGCTCCTTCTTCCATTCGTCCCATTCCTTGCGCTGCTGGCCGGCCGCCTCGACCCAGGCGGCATACTCGTCCTTGCTCAGCGCATGGAATTTGACGCCGGCCTTCGCCATCTCGGCCATTGCGAAGGCGCGCGACGCGGGCACCTGCGCGAGGTTCTGCTGGAAGGTGACCTCGCTGGCGAAGTCAATGCCCTCCTGTACGTCCTTTGGCAGGCTGTTGAACCATTCGAGGTTGCAGGAATAGACTTGGCTGTCCGGCACCGAACGGTTGAAGGTGACCCAGGACAGGATGTCCTTGAAGCCGAACGCGTACAGCGCCTCGACCGCGGGGTCGAGCGCGTCGGCCACGCCCTGCTTGATCGCCGACGGCGTCTCGCCCCAGGCGACCGGCGTCGGGTTGGCGCCGACCAGGCGGTAGAACTGCTGCAGGATCTTCGAGCCCGGCACCCGGAACTTGATGCCCTGCAGATCGGCCGGGGTGCGGAACGGCTCGTCGCTGAGGCCGCGCCGCTTGGCGGCGGTGCGCGGGTCGATGCAGAAATAGAACAGCGGCTTGAAGCCCTTGGCCTTGACGCGGCTGTTCACTTCCTGCTCCCAGACGGCGGAGGTCACGAGATTGACGAAGCGCTGGTTCTCGCCGCACCAGTACGGCAGGTTGATCAGGTCGACCGCCGGCGCGAAGGGCGCGAAGTTCGACAGCGAGTGCTGCGCCGCCTGGATCGTGTTGGCCTGGACCTTCTCCACCAGCTTCGTGCCGACGCCGAGCGCGCCGCCGGGGGCCAGCTTCACATAGACCTGGCCGTTGGTCAGGTTCTGGATGTTCTCCTTCAGGTTCAGCTGCATGATCGGATAGGAGCGGGTGGTGCCGATCTTGTAGGCCGTGCCGACCGTCATCGTGTATTTGGCAACCTGCTGGCGCTCCTGCTCCTCGGCCCGGGTCTGTGCCGCGGCCGGCTTGCCCAGCGTGCCGGCCCCGGCCGCGACCACCGCGGTGGTGAAGCCGAACTTCGCGGCCGTCCGCATGAAGCCGCGGCGATCCTGCTCCACCATGGGCTTCAGGAGGGGGGTGGTGTCGTCGTTGCGATCGTTCATTGTTCCTGTTCTCCCTGTGAGGTTCGAGTGGTTCTAGGGTCTGTCGTCGGACTGAGCCCGCTCGCGCCGCAGCGCCGCCAGCATCAGGAAGACGGCGGAGACGAGCAGGAGCAGGAATTCGGCAACGTCGCCCAGGAGGAACGGCACGTCCCAGCCGAACTGGATGACGGCCTTGCCGAGAAGCACGTTGAGGATGAACAGCCCGAACAGGACGAAGAAGACGGCGAGATAGACGTTTCCGCGCCGTCCGGCGTGTCCCTGGGCTGTGCCGTCCTGTCCTGGCCGCGTCATGCGTGGCCTCCCCGTTCATGCCCGTGGCGGGCCGCGCGCTTTCATGTCTATTGGGCCTAGCGTATGAAAGCGCTTTCATTAATTGTGTGAAGTTAACGGAAGACCGGCATGCGCTGTCAACAGAAATTTTGCGGGCACACCGGAACAGACGGAGAATATGTCGTTTAATATCTTGATTTTATTATATATCATTTTTCCTTGCTCTGGCCAACGCTTGGGCGCAGGCTAGATGGATGCAACCGGGCACGAAGAGAAAGCGGTTTCAGGCGGGGTCGCAGACGGTCAAACTGTCCGACGTCGCGGCGCTGGCCGGGGTGTCGGCGGCGACGGCGAGCCGGGCGCTGAACACGCCCGACAAGGTCGGCACCGAACTGCGGGACCGGGTGCGCGCCGCCGCCGCGGCGCTCGGCTACGTGCCCGATGCCGCGGCAAGGGCGCTGGCCTCGCGCCGCTCGCGCACCATCGGCGCCGTGGTGCCGACCCTCGACAACCCGATCTTCGCGACCGGCGTGCAGCGGCTCGAATCGCGGCTCAACGAGCGCGGCTACGCGCTGGTCGTGGCCAGCTCCGACTACCGCGCGGACAAGGAGCTGCACCAGGCGATCAACCTTTTGGAGCGCGGCATCGAGGGCCTGATGCTGACGGGCACGGAGCATCACCCCTCGCTCCATGCGCTGCTGGAGACGCGCGGCGTGCCGCACGTCAACACCTGGGTCGATGCGGGCGACGCGGTCCATCCCTGCATCGGCTTCGACAACGTCGAAGCGGCGGTGCGGCTGACCAACTTCCTGCTCGACCTTGGGCATGCGCGCTTCGCCATGATCGCCGGCATCGCCGAGGGCAACGACCGCGCCGCGGCCCGCATCGTCGGCGTGCGCGAAGCGCTGGCGCGGCGCGGCCTGCGCCTGGACGTCGACCGCCTGATCGAGGAGCCCTACAGCGTCGGCGCCGGGCGCGACGGGCTGCGCGCGGTGCTCGCGGGAGCGCCGGAGGCGCGGCCGACGGCGGTCATCTGCGGCAACGATTTGCTCGCCTACGGGGCGGTCTTCGAGGCCGCCGCGATGGACCTCGACGTGCCGGGCGACCTTTCGGTCGTCGGCTTCGACGATGCCGAGCTGTCGAGCCACATCCCGCCGGGGCTGACCACGATGCACGTGCCGTCCGGCGAGATGGGGGCGCTCGCCGCCGACTACCTCGTCAACCGCATCGAGGGCAAGACGGCCCGCCACCGCACCCGCGTCGAGGTCCGCCTCGTCGTGCGCGGCTCCACCGCGCCGCCGCGTTAGCCTGCTGTCCGTGTCTTCGGCTGGAGCCGGGTCATGTCCGCCTGCCGGGACCACGCGCCGGTCCCGGCCCGAATTCTTCCGGCGGGCAGTCGCATTTGTATGGGCCGCCATAGGCGATGCGGATGACCCAGCGGTCGAAGGCGATGAAGGGCAGGGCCAGAATCATCACCAGGGACAGGCGCGGCGGCTCTTCGCCACGGCAGAGCGGATTGAGCCGGCGGCAGGCCGCCGTCCTGCGGTCCGCTGGGGACGCTTGCGGGCCCGCTGCGCCAGACCATGCGGCCCGCCGTCACCGCGACGGCCCGCGCCCACATCCCCGACAGCAGCGGCGCGGCGCAGAACAGGGCCGGCATGAGGAAGACCAGCCCGGCCAGCAGAAGGATGCGCGGCGGCACGTCCACGTTCCACAGCACCACCCCGCCGAGGATCGCCAGCATCGCCAGCAGGATTCCGGGCCCCATCACATACGGCCATTTCGGCCCCATCGCAAACTCGGGATCGTGGCGCCAGACGACGGCCTCCCCCGGCTGCAGCATGGCGTCGAGCCGGGTCATGGGGCGATGCTCTCCGCTTCCCGGCCGATCGCGTCGAGGACCATGTTCTCCTCCCAGTGGCTGGGAAACCGCACGCTTACCTGCCGGCCGTCGAGGTCGAAGAGGAGGCTCTGGTTGACGGTGTCGCGCGCAACCGCGGTGATGGCGTTGCGATCGAGCGCGGCATGCCGGCGCGGCAGCCGGCCGGTCACGGCGAGCACCCGCCGGTCCGTGACGAGAACCCGCCAGCGGTAGCGCGAGAGGAGAGGCGGGATCAGTGCCACGAGAGCCGAGAGGATGCCCACACCTGCGAAAAACTGAGCCAGCAGCCAGTCCTGCGGGTCGTCCAGATCGAATCCCCGGGCCAGATACGCGCCCGCAATGAATGTCAGCGGAAAGAACAGCCAGAACCCGACCTGCAGCCAGGGCACGCGCTCGGGCATGGGCAGGCGCAGCACCACCCGCTCCCCTTCTTCGAGCTTCGGTCTGAACCAGCCCATCACGCCAGCGCCTCGCCGCGGTCGTTGCGCTCGAGGGCCGCGAGGATGCGGCGGGCGGTCCAGGGCAGGCAGAAGATAGCATCGCGTCGACCGGGGCTGACGACGACCAGCTCCCATCCCTTCGAGTCCCAGTAGGCCTCGGTGACCGCGTCCAGCGGAATCGCATCGCAGCGCGATGGCCAGTGCGGCCGCCGGATCAGCAGCCGCCGGTCGGTCAGCACCGTCCGCCAGCCGCGTTGCCGCCAGAAGGCGACGATGTCGCCCAGATACAACAGGTACGGGCCCATGGCGACGGCCGGGATGAAGAACCAGCGCTCCATCGCCCCCGGCCACACGAATCCGAAGAACAGCAGGGCCGGCCCCGACAGCAGCACCGCCCATGGCAGGAGATCGGTGACGAGGGGCGAGCGGCGATGCAGCACGGTCTCGTCGGCCTCCAGCATCTCGCTGACCGGCTTCGCCGCCAGGCCGGGATCGCCGAAGCGGTCGCCGTACAGCCGATGCAGGGTCTCTGCCCGGATGAAATTGGGGTTGATCGGCAGGTCCCACCGATATGCGCTGCCGTCCACGACCAGCTTTCGGTCGTCCAGGCGCACGGTCTCGACGGTCTCGTGGCGCATCGCGCCGATGTCCCGGGCAAACAGCCCGTAGCCTTTCAGCACGCGGCGGTCGGTGATCACCCATTTCCAGCGCGTCCACAGCGAGGCCACGAGCGGGGCGGGAACCGAGAACAGCAGCATGAAGAGGGTCGCGTCCCAGAACTTGAAGCCGAGCAGCGGCACGCCCCAGATATTCCGCAGCCACGCCGCGACGGAGAGAACCACGACGCCCGCCGCCAGATACCACGCCGTCGTGCCGTCCGTAGAGCGCACGAGGATGCGCTCGCCCGGCTGCAGCCGGCGCCTGAACCGCCGGTTCATGTCGCGGCCTTCGCGCGCGCGATGGCGGCGTACATGCGCTCGGCGGCCGGCAAGGATCGCGGCCGAAACTCGTAGCGCTGGCCGTTGGCATGGATATAGACCCGATGGCTGCCCTCGTGCGGCGCCTCGATCTCTGCAATGGCGGCCAGCGGGATGTCGTCGTAACGTGTGCGGTCGTGAAGGCGGCGCAGCAGAACGCGCCGTTCGGTCACCGCCGCGGACCAGGGTGCCCCGGGAAATCGCAAGTTACATAAGGCCGCATGGCGCCAGACCAGGCTCTCCCCTTGCTCCATGATGCGGCCGAGGGCCGCTGCTTTGTGGCCGGCCGGCGGCGCTTTTCCACCGAGCGCGGCCTGCAGCGCGGCGTCGCGGACCCCGCTCAGGTCCAGCCGCATGGTCCGCCCCTCACCATGGACGAGCAAATCGTCGCCGTCCAACGCGGTCCTGTCGACCCGCTCACGCCGTACCGCCTCGACCGTCCTGCGCAACGCGCCTCGCCGCGCGACGACCCGCCGGTCGGTGATCGCCCAGCGGTCCCGTACCGCCTGCAACAGAGCCATGAGACCCGCAGTCAGACCAGCGGTCCCGCCCAGAAACAGCCACATGCCGGACAGGTCGGAGATCGGCTCCCCCCGAAAGCGGCCCGACAACAGGTACAGCGTCGCGACCGCTATCACAGAGGTCGCCAACAGGGCCACCCCGTAAAACCCGAGCCACGCCGGGTCGCGCAACAGCACCCGCTCCCCCGGCTCCAGCTTCGGGTCGAACCAGCCCGTCACGCCGGCGCCTTCTTCGCGGCTGCGATCGCCGCGCGCATGCGGGCGCCCCCTTTCGCGGCCGCGATCGCGGCGCGGATGCGGGCGGCCTTCCTTTCCTTGCAGGGAACGATGATCTTCCGGCCACCGCCGGTCACGAACAGCCCGTCGCCGAGCAAATAGCGCGTGACGGCGTCGATCTCGGCCAGCAGGATTTCCTCAAACCGATCCTGGCTCCTGCGCACCAGCAGGCGCCGGTCAGTCGCCAGCAACCTCCAGTTTCTGGCTTTGCCGTAAATGAGGACCGCAACTGCAAGCGCGAACAGGCCGACGGCCGCGCGCACGGTTTCGATAACGACGGCTTCACCGGCTGCCAGCCGCAGTATCGCGGGCACCGAGGCAACCAGGCCCGAGACGGCGATCAGTGCCGGCAGCCAGAGGGGCAAGGGAGACACGCGCAACAGTACCCGCTCCCCCGCCTGCAGCTTCGGGCCGAACCAGCCCATCACGCCGCCGCCCCCTTCGCAGCGTTGATCGCCGCGAGAATCCGTTCCGCGTGATCGTTCCTGGCCGGAATGTCGAGATCGTGGCCGCGCCAGGTTGCGGCGAGCTTCTCGGCGAAGCGGGAGCGCCAGTCGGCCTCGATGTCCGCGAGCGGGATATCCAGGTGGCGGGTCGCATCCCAGTCGAACCGCTGTAACAGCCGCCGGTCGGTGACGACGCTTTGCCAGTCCGTCCGGATGTCGGGCAAGGCCGAAAGCAACATGAAAATAACGAAGCTCGCGGAAAGAACGCCCGACCAGTCGTTCTTCAGGACCGAGCCGTAGCCGTTCCACAGGAACAAGCCCACCAGCCCGAAGAACAGTGCCCACAGGACGCGGTTGAACCACGGGGACGGCCAGCGGAAAAGCACGATCTCGCCGGGCTCCAGGACCTTGCCCAGCGGCGCCGCCGGCCGGCCCGGGTCGGGGAACCAGCGCGGCAGGATGCGGGCCAGGACATCGGCGCCCAGGCCGTTGCGTGGGGCCTGCACTTCGAGCGTCTGCCCGCTGCCCTTGATATGCAGCATCGTGCCTTCGAATGCTGCGTCTTCGACGTCGGCCAGGGCCAATTTCTCGACCGTCGGGCGGAACAGCCCGCGTTTCGCGAGGATGCGCCGGTCCGTGACGAGGCAGGTCTCGCCGAGTCCGATCCATGGACCGACGAAAAGTCCGAGTGCCGCAATCAGTATGAGGTCGAGAAGCGCCACGACGGAAACGGCCGCCAGCAGCCCCGGGCCGGTGCCGTCCGCGAGGAGCACGATCAGCATGACGGAAAGAAACAGGATGATCGCGACGACCCACAAGAGCGCCGGCCACGACGTGCGCAGCACGCTGCCGCGATGCAATATCCGCTCACCCGGGTCGAGGATTGTCCTGAGACTGGCCATAGCGTGGCCCTCCCCCTTGGCTGCAACCGCGGCCAGCATGACAGGTCAAGGTTTGCGCCGGCTTAACGGGGATGGTTAACGCAGGGTTGGGAGCGAGCCCGCGAAGGGCCGGACCGCCCTATTCCGCCGGTGCGGCTTGCGGCTGGCGTCCGAGGGCCTTCAGGATGTACGGGGCGAACGCGGGCGGGCACGGGATTTCGAGGGTATGGCCGCCGCCGCTGACGACCAGGGCCTGCCCCTGCTGATGAACGTCCTCGATGATCTCCCGCCGTATCTGCAGTGGGTTCGACCAGAACAACCCGTCACGCAGGAGGACACGCCGGTCGGTGACGATGGCGCGACGGAGCGCATGAAACACCACGGCGACCGTGACGACGGCAAAGAACGCGAATGCAACGCCGATGATCAAGAGCATGTCCCGGAACGCGGGATCGCCGTCGCCCGCAAGAAACAGAAGCATGGCGAAAACCATGACATCGCTCAGAACCATGACACCCAGCAACAGGTACACCAGCCAGTCCGGCCAGTGGCGGGCGACGATCCGCTCGCCCGGTTCGATGATCTCATGGAGACGCGACATGGTCCGAATCCTTTCCGTCTCAGCAGCATCCGGCGACAGAATTGCAGAGAAAGCTTGATTGCGGATTAACATCCGGCCGGGCGGTCCATCGGACCGTATCTGCCCGATCCCGATCAGGCGCCCGACACGCGCTCGACTGCCCCACCCCAAATTACTGCACTGTACAATCATCAGCACGCGGATTTCGACGCCGAGGCGGTGAGTCCCACCCCCACCCTGCCCTCCCCCATCAAGGGGGAGGGGAATTCTTGTATGATCGCAAGAAACTAACCCCCTCCCCTGGTGGGAGGGGGACAAGCATGACTGGCCGGCGCAAGCCGGCTCAGATTGCGCTAGCCCGGATATCGCTATCGTAATTCGGCTCTTTACGACGGCGTTCTCGCGCCCACGATCGCGCGGCGGAGGCGCGGGGCAAAAAGCGGTGGGCAGAAGACCGCCAGGGTCACGCCGCCGCCCGCTATATGCAGCCGCCAGCCCTCCCGCCGAACCGTCTCGATCGCATCGAGCCGCAGCATGTCCGGCTCGTCCCAGCCGAGGCGACGGCGGAGCACGATACGGCGGTCGGTGAGCGTGACCAGCGGCGGCATGGCCAGCACCGCGAACTGGAGGGCGGCGCCGATGAACAGGGTGGCGACGATGATCGCCGCGAGCGTCGTCTGATCGTAGCGCATCGGCTGCGCCTCGAATTCCCGCGAGGCGGCGGCGAGGATCGCGAACTCGACCAGCAGGATGAGCGCGACGACAAGGGCGTCGGCCCAGCCCGGCGCGTGCCGCAGCGTCTCGGTCTCCCCCGGTTCGAGATCGAAATCCGCCATTCCGCCGTCCGGCGCCTACCAGTAGCTGAGCGCGCCCTCGAACATCGTGTGCAGGTGCTCGGCGCCGATCTCCATCGGTGCGTTCTTCAACAGGCGCTGCTGCGGCAGGGTGCCTTTTATCAGCGCCTCGATGTCGGCGCTGCCGTAGCCGACGCCGCCGATGCCGTTGGGAATGCCGGTCGGCTTCATCAGCTCGACGATGCGCGCGCCGACCACCTCGCCGGCGTCCGCTTCGCCGGCGCCGCGCGTATCGGCGCCGAGGCACTCGGCGCCCTCGAGGTGCCGGTCGGGGCAGGCCGCGGCGGTGCTGCGGAACACCGACGGCGCGTTGACGATGACGCTCATGCCGTGCGGGATGATCGGCTCGTCGTCCGGGTAGCCGTCCGGCTGATAATCCCTGACCAGCCCGGCCACCGCATAGGCCATGCCGTGCGGCACGTGGACGCCGGAATTGCCGAAGGCGATGCCGGCCAGCGTCGAGGCCCACATCAGCCCCTCGCGCGCCTCGTGGTCGGACGCATCGGTCACGGCCCGAACCATGTATTTGCCGGCCAGCCGGAGCGCCTCGCGGCAGCCGAGGTCGGACCACGGATTGGCGCCCTGGCTCATCGGCCGTTCGGCCGGCGTACGCGAACGCGTACGGCGGGTGAACGGCATCGCCGTATACGATTCCAGCGCGTGGCTGAGCACGTCGAAGGCGCTGCAGGCGACGACGTTGGCCGGCAGCGTATGCGTCGTCAGCGGGTCGATCAGCGCCAGCGTCGGCCGCAGATGGCGCGAGGCGATGCCGGTCTTGGCCTTCATCGACAGCAGGTCGAACACCGCGATGCCGGTGCATTCCGAGCCGGTGCCGGAGGTCGTCGGGCAGGCGATGTGCGGCTTCAGCCGGCCGGGCACGGGCCGGCCCTCGCCGACCGGGGCGTTGACGTAGGCGAGGAAGTCGGCCGGGTAGGTCGCGTACAGGTTGGCCGCCTTGGCGGTGTCGATCACCGAGCCGCCGCCGACCGAGATGAAGCCGTCGACCTTCGCCTCTTCGGCGAATTTCGTCGCCGCCTTGAAGGACTTGTCGGTCGGCTCGACCCTGACCTCGTCGTAATAGGCGACGTCCACGCCGGCCGCGGCGAGCGATGTCTTCACGATCGCCACATGCTCCAGCGCCGCCAGCCGCTTGTCGGTGAACAGGGCGATGCGTCCGATGCCGAGCGCCTTCGCCTGCTCGCCGGCCTCGCGCAGCGCGCCGGGCCCGTAGGCGATCGACGAGACGTCGACGGAGAACACGCCCTCGCCGCCCTCGGTCGCCGCGAAATAGTGATGACAGCAGCCCATGGTCGCCTCCGTTGCTTCAACGGTCGCGCGGCCGGCCCGCGACCCGCCGATAATAAACGCGCCTTCACGTGGACTCGCAACAGGAAGATCAGGATTGCGCGTCTTCCCGTATCATATCGGACGCCTTTTCGCCGATCATGATGGCCGGCGCATTGGTATTGCCGGAGACGAGGTTCGGCATGATCGAGGCGTCGACGACGCGCAGGCCTTCCAGCCCGTGCAGCCGCAAGCGCGGATCGACCACGGCCATGGGATCGGGGCCCATTTTGCACGTGCCGACCGGGTGGTAGATGGTCTGGCTGCGGTTGCGGGCATATTCCAGCAGTTCCTCGTCTGTCTGCACCGCTGCGCC